>FWWL01000186.1_pt1 | contig 185927 bp, 160 predicted proteins | sample 2228331 | NCBI WGS metagenome assembly FWWL01 (sample SAMEA103939775, study PRJEB20133) | metagenome | reverse complement strand
CGCTGTTGACAGCGAAAGCAAGTAGTCAACCTATTTGCTTGCAGATAGTAACGGTGTGGCTGGTAAGAAACCCCTACTTCTTAGCGAAGCGTAAGTAGGGGAGGTTCATGTTCGTTATCTTATCAATAACTTCCTCCTTTTACCGACAACTGTCTCGATGGTTCGGATAATCCGCTATTGATCATTCAGGAGACATTCCACATTGTTACAAATGGTACTAAGACTGGGTATATATTATATAAAAGTGATTGGTTAATTTTCCACTGACCATTCACCTTTTTTATAATATGAGGAGGGATAATAATGAAAATGAAGTCACTGGTGCTAGCTGTTGTTTTGGTCTTTTCTACACTTGTCGCTGCCCTGTCCCCGGTCGGAGCGGAAACACAGAACGCCGCCGCCAAAATCGATGCCCAGCTGACAGACGCACTTACCACAAGTTCAGAACCTGTCGAAGCGATTGTCACATTCAATGGTAAAGGCGCGCCGACGGATCAGCAAGTTGATCTACTCAAACAGGTTGGTATTACATCAGGCGTTACTTTTAACTCTTTGCCAATGGCCGGTGTGCTGGTTACGGCGGATCAGGTTCAGTCACTGGAGAAGCATGCTGAAGTGCGTTCTATCTATCTGAATAAGAAATTACAGTACTTTAACTATGACGCCACGGCTTTAACCGGCGTGGATCGCGTTCGTACGGACGCATCCATGACCAAGGCTAACGATGGTTTGCCTGTATCCGGTAAAGGCGTGACCGTTGTAGTAAACGACAGCGGAGTGGATGGGACTCATAAAGATATTGAATATAGCAGTCATCTGATCGAAAATGCAACAGGAGCGACGAATCTGCATGCGTTAAGCGAACTGTTACCGATTACTTACACGGAAGGAGTTCCGAATACTGACACGAACTCCGGTCACGGAACACATGTAACAGGAACAGTAGGTGGAACCGGAGCCATGTCCGCCCTTAAATATGAAGGTGTCGCTCCCGGCGCAGATCTTGTCGGATACGGTTCGGGTGCGGTGATCTTCATTTTGGATGCGATTGGGGGATTTGATTATTCGCTCGCCAATCAAAGCAGGTTTGGGGTCAGAGTGATCACTAATTCATGGGGTTCAACCGGGGAATTTGACCCGGAGGATCCGGTCAATGTGGCAAGCAAATTGGCCTATGATCGGGGTATCGCGGTGACCTTTGCTGCGGGTAATGAAGGCCCTGGCGAGAATACACACAACCCCTATGCTAAAGCACCGTGGGTCATCTCGGTTGCGGCTGGGGACAAACAAGGAAAACTGGCGGATTTCTCATCAAGAGGCGTCGAGAATGGCGTCGGCACCTTTACCATGGATGGGGAAACCTGGACCTGGGAAGACCGTCCGGCTATAACAGCGCCAGGCGTAGATATTATCTCCACGCGTGTCCTGGCCCCAGTTTCTTCTCTTGCCATTACGGATGACACAAATCAAATCGAACCGGCGTATTTGCCTTATTATACCTTGATGAGCGGCACCTCCATGGCAACTCCTCATGTAGCGGGAATTATTGCCTTAATGCTGGAAGCGAATCCGTCTCTGTCACCCGCTGAGGTCAAACAAATTCTTCAAGACACGGCTACCAATATGCCTGGGATGGAAGCATGGGAAGTCGGGGCAGGATATGTGAACGCTTATGCCGCTGTCGATCGAGCCTTCCAACAAAGAAATTATGGAACAACGGTCAATCTCAACAGAAGCTTTAACAGCAATGTGCAAGTCTCCACCAGCCGGACACCGTTTGTTATCGATTACAACCCTGTAACGTTAGCCTCCGCCAATCGATATTCGTTTACCGTTCCAGCCGGATTAACCGAATTGGCAGCACGAATCGATGCGGCTGGCGTTCTGGACTCGGGAAACCCGGTTAATCTGATCTTAATCGCTCCGGACGGAACAGAATATAGTTCGGGAGTTAATCTCCTGTTTCCTCTGTATTATGATCGAACAGTCTCCGTTACCTCCCCGATGCCTGGAAGCTGGGCACTTGAGATTCGGGGACTAAGAGGAGCCGCAGAGAATCCAACCGATGGAGCCGGCTTGCCTGAGGAAATCCCGGGTACCATAACCTTCAGAACGGCAGGCAGCTTCACCGGATTGAACGATATCATTGGACATCCTACGGAAGCTTCAATTAAGCTGGCGGTAAATGAACGTTTGGTCGATGGGTATTCGGATAAAAGCTTCAAGCCAAATCAGCTTATTTTACGTAAAGAATTGGCCAACTACTTGGTAATGGGTGCAGGAGTGAGACAATTTTGGCCGAGAGACGGATCTGTTTCTTATCAAGATGTAAGTGCAGAGGATCGGCCATTCGTTGAAGCGGTAACCGCCAAAGGAGCTGCACTTCGAGATGATGCACAAATCCATAAAGGGATCATGCTCCCAACAAGAACCGGAACTTTCTCACCGAACGACGTTGTTCGCCGGGTCGATCTGGCTTATTCATTCGTACAAAGTCTCGGACTGCAGGAACAAGCACTAGTCAAAAATAGTTCCACCCTCACCGTGCAATACGGAGAAAAGCGTATTCCCATCGAGGATGCCGGTGAGATTCCTGCCGATTTAAGAGGTTATGTACAAGTCGCACTCGACATGAATATCTTAAACGCCTACTTTACTACAACGCAAGAAACCAATAATCCGACGGTATATGCGACTTTTAAACCCAATCAAAAAATAACCAGAGGCGATTATGCGGTTGCAGCAACCCTTTTCTATTCCTCCTACTTGATGCCTTAACTCCTCCATTCCCCTTGGATTGTTCTTATCTAAGGGGAATTGTATCTGCCTTATTATTCTTCTTCGAAAATGCCTCAGGCAGATCAAGGGCCGAATGGTCCGCAGCGCGAATATTGTGTTATATGCTGGTTCATTCTTCTCTGTAAATACATTCAAATTTCTTGGCTTGTGGTAAAATAAATTCAGAGCAATCGAGTAGGGAGGTTTTGTCTATGAAATGGCCTACAATTAGAGAGCATTATCCGGAGAAATGGGTTTTAGTAGAGGCAATTGAAGCTTCTTCAGTTAGTAATCATAGAATTATTGAAGAGATGTCGGTTATGTCAGAGTTTCCCGACTCGAGACAAGCTTGGTCCGAGTATAAAAAATTTCACCTTGCTGAACCACAAAGAGAATACTATATATTTTTTACAGGAAATGAATTTATAGAAGTTATTGAACAGCCTTTCCTAGGGTTTAGGAGTACAATATGAAGATTCAAATGCACAGTGGCCTTCCTACGGTTACCTTAGAACTTAATTATAACTCCAAGTCAATAACATTAGATCAAGTTCTAATTGATACGGGTTGTTTAGTTTCAATTTTTGATACCGATATTGTAGATTCTGCTGGCCTTTATATTAAATCTGAAAATGGTAGAGCAGTTAGAATGTACGGCATCGGTGGCAAAAGTGAAGTTTGTTACCAGCAAAGTGTATCTGGATTATATATTGAGAAATATATTCTCAACAACTTTGAAATACAACTGGGTTTGACGAAAATCCCATATGGATTCGATGCCATATTAGGCATCGATTTTTTCTGTAAATTCAATCTTAAACTTGATTTTGAGAATTATTCTATACTTTCTTAACTTAGTCATTTAATGATTCACCAAACCCTATTGAATATCCATCAGGGTCTTGGATAGCAAACTCCTTCATTCCATATTCTGTCACACGAAGTTGATATCGAAATTCTGCTCCCTTAGACTTAAATTCTTCATATAAATTCTCTACTTTGTAAACCATCGAGAATATATCAAGTGCGTCTTTACCATGACTTGGATAGTTAGGTCTAATCTCTTTAACATTTTTAGTTTCATGAATAATTAATTCGAATCCCTCTCGTTGCACAAAGCCAAAAGAATCATCACATGCAAATCCTAGCTTTGAATAATATTCCAAAGTTCTTTTACGATCTGATACAAAAAAGATTGAAGAGAAATGACGAATTGTAGCCTTGTTTACTTTAACTTGATTTTCCATTGTTTTAGTCTCCTTATTATTCCCTTTATAATCACTTTGCTGGCCTTTTACATAATGTTTCAGTGTTTATGACTTCCTTACCACCCTCAGGACCTTTAAGTCCGGCCGTGATACGGTTCGGTAGTACGGATGTGTGCCGGCAACTTCTCCGAAATTCTTTTATTTGTCTCTTAAATTTACTCTTTTCTTAATTTGTTCCGAATTTGTTTTTAATTCTAGCCATTTGTCATACATGTCGTAATAGATTTCTCCATAATTCAAGCCTTTAGGTAAGTACTCACTTAATCGAATTTCAGCAATTTCAAAATCAGGCAGTTCTCCTAGCTCTACTACTTCAGCAAAAAAAACCATTCCATAACTACCATTCAATTCATAAATTCCAACATATGTTAAATCAAAAATGATTGCACCCGTTTCTTCAAAGAGCTCTCTGCTTGCTGCCTCAATTACTTTTTCCCCAGTTTCTATTTTCCCACCTGGAAGTTCCCAAACAGTGCGGTTCTTATTTCTAATCAGAAGCAATTTGTTCTGAAATTCAGTGATCATAACAACATACTTTAATTTTTTATGGTCTATTTCATTTAGCTTAAACCAAGAGTAACTCATTGATTATTCTTCAGACCTTTCAAAATATTAAATGTTTTCAGATCCGCCAAAGATTTCTTATAACGTCCTTGCATTCACGAACCCTCTCCGGCTTAAGCCAGTTAAGGGTTGTCATCTGAATCTTCTTCCTCGAAATGCCTCTTGCGGACCGAGGGACGACGTATGCCGGCCCGACGCGTAAATGTGGGATACCCCTTCCTCGATTAAGCTAAAAGTTTGAATTGGTTATTTGTTAATTCATTTAATTTTTTGAAGACTGGTGAGGTACAGTACAAGATAGTTAAATTCTGACCATCATTGAAAAATATAAAACTCTTCTCTCTGTTCACCACTAGTTTTGCTAGCTTTTCAAAGATACTAACGTCAAACCAATCGTCATCAAAATTTACTTCCCAATGGGTGGTATCATTCTCATACTTGAAAGAGATGTATGCTGTTTCTTCCTCAAAATCCACCTTACTGTCAATGTTTCTTAAAGGTAAATCACCTCTGGTTATGTCAATAAAACGAGTTATCACTTCGGTATAAATATTCTCTTCCTCTACACACTCTGTATCAAAACTCAAGATGTCGTCAGACAACCTTATCTCATTATCGTTAATATCTAATAAATCAGTCCCAGCTATTGAAATAAGCAACCTATATGGATCTTCTTCATATTGTTCCCTGCTAAAATGGCCAGTAAGGTGTTTCAGTAGGGACGTGTCAGACTCATTAAAAGAAATATCAAGTTCCTTTAAGACATCAATTTGATTTTCAAGAGATGATTTAAATTTTTTGTTCTTTCTAAAAATATTGAACACGATATTCGCTCCTTTATGGAATCTAATACATCATAGTTATATCCCATAAAATTATCTGAGTTAAATCCATTAGTTTTGCTACTCTTCACTTCATATTGCTTTTTTGAATTATTCCAAGTATAGATAGTTGCTATTTCATCCCATCCTCCTTCTTGCCGGAATTTTTTCCATTGAACTAATATGTTTTTTCCTTTTATGAATGCTCCTCTGTCACCATGAACGTTTAATATTTCTATTAACTTATCCTTCTTTAATCTAAAAATCGATACCGAAGTATTAGAGGGATAATAGTCGAAAATTACTGCTACATGTCTTTCCTTACTGTTCTGCTTCAAAATAATAATATGTGCAGGCTCTAAATCATCATCACTATAATAACAACAGCTAATAGTTCCAAAATTGTCATGCCTCGTTGAATCCACTTCTAACTCCGGTTCGGACCAGAGGGAGCATGAATATGGTGTTATCAGATGGATCAGCCATCCTTGAAATTGCTCTCAGAAATATGTTTAGTGCAGTTATGCAGTTCACATATCCATTGATTTTCTATTTTCTTAATTATTGTTATAGATGTATTGTGAACGTGATTTGAAGAGAAGTTTGGAAACAACTTAATAAAATTAAATTGAATGAATGCTCCGTGTGAAACAACTAGCACTTTTTCATTCTGATGTTTCAAATTTATTTCTTCTAAAAATTCTATCCCTCTATTTTGAACATCTTCTATTGGCTCAATTCCGAGGTCTAGTTCTCTCCAAGTCAATCCCCATGTGTTGACTCTTTCTTGCTCTGTAGTTCCTTCAATTTGTCCTCCTGCCCTTTCCTTAAGGCGATTATCAATATGTATATTAAGCCCAATGGAATTAGCAATGATATTAGCGGTTTGATGAGCTCTTGCCAATTTACTTGAATAAATATATTTCCAATCTTCGGACCTTAATCTGATGGCTAGAAGTTCAGCTTGCTGAATTCCTTCTTGATCCAATGAGATATCAGAATTTCCTTGCGCTCTACCTTCTTTATTCCAACTAGTGCTTCCATGTCTAATAAGAGCAATTGTGGCCATATGAAAATCCTTTCTTGGTTTTAATTGTACTTGCTGATCTTTCTGATAACGTTCGCGTATTCACGACGTCAATTCCCATTAGATAGCTCCTATCTTAGGGGAATGGATGTGTCCGGCTGATTCTATTTCCATGCTGCTGTAATGTCTCTTCGAATCCACTTCTAACTTCTGCTTGGACCGAGGGCCGAATGGCCCGATGCGTGAATACGGTTTATACGAGCCGGAAGGAGGCAACTAAAAACACCAAAATTGCCGAAAAAGCCTTATGCACCAAGGATTCACCGATTGGAATAACACTCCCATCAAGACGTAAATAACCCGGTTTTTCTGCAAAGTTATACGCGATCATATATCGGGATGTTATACGCAATTCCCCTTCACCGTCGTATATCTTACTCCCGCGCATTTCTTCCAAGGGAGGAAATGGGAATGGCAGAGTATCAAAAAATGTTACCTTTAAACGAGCAAACCCGGCAAAATCATTCTTTTGATGAGGCAGTAGAGCAAGTTATACTGGAGTGCAAAATCCGAAACTTGTCGAAAGAGATGGTTCGTTGGTACCGGAATGTATCACTAACGCCTTCCGATCTAACGCACAAAGTCATTCCTGATATGTTGGATGATAAACTGGCGTTAAGATGGACACCTGCAACGCCCAAGAAAAAAGAGTTGTGGTCTGAATTCCTGCTGCGAATCACCGGCGTCGATCCAACCTGCTGTGAGGTTTGCACCAAGGGACATCCTGTACGCGACTCACCGACAGAACAGCAAATGGCAGCCTACATACAATTCCATTTTTTTAATGTAGCCAAAACCAAAAAAGGAGTCTGGCCAAATCAGAAGATGGAATGCAAATTCCGCAATTTTTCACCGGAAAGCATCCGCAAGTACCGCTTCGGTTTGAAAAAGGTTCAGCAACACGTTCGACATAGAATGAAAGGACGTAATGTCATTGTGCAGCGTATCCAGCGGCAAATCAAGCTTTCGCAAGGTGGCAAGCGTGAGTGTCAAGTAGACTTTCCAACTCCAAGCTTCATGCTGTCGGTCCAAGTCTCGCGCTTCTGTTTTGTTGCTAAACAAACAGCTCTACGTCGAGATCGTTAATGAATTCTTCGATGAGCTGACTTGCCCCTGCTTGGATGGAAACGATTGCTTCTACCTCCACAGCGAAAACCCTCCATTTGGAAACGAATATATCTTTCTCATTCGTCTTGAAGAGGGGATATACCTGCCGACAGTATAACTTCGGACATCTCTCTATAAGCAAAACCACTCGTTACAGGAAGTGTCAATGGCATCTTCAAGAATTGCATAATCCTGGAGATATGCATCGGGTTCTCGGTTTCGAAGCTTTCGATCCAGACAGCAAAAAAAATCCAAAAGGCAATAAACAGCGCTCCGGTGTAAAACAAAAAAGACTTTAGAACTGCGAACTGCTCCAAAGTCAAATCAAAATGTTTGGTGATAAGTTTACGGTTTTGTGAGTTAAAAATCAAATAATATTCCAGATTACTACTCAACCAAGCACCGCGGTCATTAAAAGATCAATTTGAGGTTCGCAAAATCTTCAGTTATGTATGTCCATTTAATTGACAGAGATTCATCCTCTTTATCCATATTCATTTAACCCCCGAGAGGACGAAATCTTTCGCTTGTTTTGCGAGAGCCAACCATTCATTCTGGTCAGTTGGTTTGACGGCTACCCATTCCTTCATGATCCTCCCATGCCCAGGATCAAAATGTTCCCCTTTATCAGACGCAACAAGGTGATCGACTCTCACTTTGGGTAACTTAAGAATGAGATTTCCTTTTACCAGCACCGCAAACACCTTACCGGCTATTTTGAAACCCTGCGATCCGAACATTTTAGACTGAGAGACGGCAGGATCTGTTCTCAGTTCATCTGCAATAATGGAGTATAATGTATCCGAGCTTTGTCCTGTTTCCATCAGGGCTTACCTTCTTCCGCGATTTTTTTCAAATTCACCAATATGTTCTCCTGTACGCTGTAAAGCTTTCGCCGCATCATCAGCGCATTCATCAACCTACTTATAAAATGCTTCGGATCATAAAAGCTTTTACTGATCACAATAGTCGAATGTTGATCACTGCGCTTCAACTCAAATGAAAACCTGACGTCCGAAAACATTTTGTTAAATCCAAGTGAATCCTTTTCCAATGACCATGTAATCCGATCATGCGGTGCGTACTGAACGCAGCGTTCTTGCATGGTTCCCTTTTTTCCATCCATCACCACATCACACGACCTAACGGCGTTTATACGTAATTCTTGACTTTCGACATGTTTGACACTTGGATTCAAGATGGAAAGATACGTAGGATCATCCGAAATGATTGACCATACCTTTTCTGTCGGAGCTTGGATCTTCATCTCATTTTGAACTTGCAACCTGCTTGCCATTTTCATTACCCCCCTTGTAATTTCAGTTTTTATTGAACAATGTAACCATGTATTGCCTGAAATGTTCAACATTCTGTTCCAGGATAATGCCGTCTTGTCTAGCTTTGGCCAGTAGGAACGACCCCTGAATGATAGTTATGAAATATTCGGACAAACTTTGGGTATTTAATGACATTTGGGGAGCATACATGTTTTTCGCCTCATCGAGATAGTCCTTGAGTATTTTAATGTGTCCCGAAAAATTCTTCTCGCTGAGGGCGCGTATTTCCGGATGTGTACCCGACAGTTCTTGGGCTAGATTCCCTGCTAAACAACTTTTCGGAATATCCCGGTTTCTGGCGATTTGAACGAAAAAGTCCAAATATTTGTGCAAACGATCAAAAGGATCTTTTACCCGATCTAGCTCCGCTGGAAGCATCATCTCCTGCTGAAATTGCCAGAAAAATTCAAGTGTCGCCTTGGTCACGTCTTCCTTGCTCTTGAAATAGTGAAAAAAACTCCCCTTCGTGACGCATGCTTCGGCACAGATCTCATCAAGCGTAGTTGCGGTAAACCCTTTGGCCAGCATTAGCTTTAATGTGGCCTCAAGCAGTTTTCTTTTCTTAGACGGAGAGTTACTGTTGGATTTCATAGTAATGTTAAGGATTCACCTCAATTAAACCTGCCAGTTTTTTTATTACCCGGATCTTCACATACCAACTAGTTGGTATGTGAATGATATCATTTTATTTAACATCATGCTGGATGTCAAGGTGTATTCTAACATATGATTGATCAAGGCAAACCGGATTTACGACAAATGCTTCGGGGCCGGTACTTTAAAGGGTAAATTTGCCGGGGGATTTAAACCTCCTAGAATTCAATCAGACTACATTTCGTATCTGGTTTGCATACTTTGCGTGTCCTACTGCCTTGTGGGCGCGATTTATATTGATTGTAGGCAGCCGTTTGTTATCCGAGGTCTATGACCAAATACGGCGAGATTTCGGTTCCGTGGTTGAACCTTACGTGAAGCATTCCACTTCGCTACTTCTATTGGCGGGGTATTGGACGGTTTTAAGAGAAACGACACTGGCGGGTAATGTCCCGAGGGCAGTCAAGGAGGCGGTTTCCGCAGCGGTTTCAAAAGTCAATCAATGTCCTTATTGCGTAGACACGCACACTATGATGCTATTGCAGCGGGAAATAACGAAGTTGCCCAAAAGATAAGCAAGGATCAAACGGATGGAATATCGGATCTAAGGATGAATTCGATTGGAAAATGGTCGCTCGCAACAGCGCGTAGCCTTCCTTTTCAAATCTGCGCTTATGTAAGCTTGTCCCGAATGAATTGCGTATGTACCCTTTCCGGAGACTAACGCAATCGACGCATTCTATGCACTACATTTTCTACGTTTGTAGACGTGACACCAATGCCATGTAATATATTTTAAAACATTGATTCCACGTTATGAAATTCATTTGAACTCTCAAAAATAGGTTTCACGCATCTAAAATACAAAGCAGCTTGACTGTTGATTTGACGCGAGTTATGCTCGAGCTATCAGCCGCGTATATCTTTTCATCGCATATCTTCTATGCGTCGGGCGCGAATATCTCGGCTAGAAAAATCAAAGTAATGCGCGGACGACATGACAAAAGCGAAGTGGGTAATCCGCGAAACCCCTTGTAAGACAAGGCTTTGGGGCGTTTTTGAGAGATTAAAAAAACTGCGTATAATACGATGTTAGGCGAAGTAATTGTCTTCAGCGAAATACTAAAAAGAACCATAATTTAGATAGAACAATATTAGCAAATATCCAACAAATAGATAAAACGGTATTGATATTGTGATAATTATTACATTACGATTGTACAAATTACTTTTGTTGATCCTGACACATTTACTATGTATCTTTCTTTGTTATTAAAATGCTTTACTGATAGAGAGCTTATCACGACGTCGATCCCCCTTAGATAGCTCTTATCTTAGGGGGATCGATGTGTCTGCCTGATATTCTCTTCTTTGAAATACATCAGGCAGACCGAGGACCAAATGGCCGGAAGCGTGAATACGGTGGTATACGAAGGTCCACACTTCCTGCTATTACTTACAAATCAGTATTAATTCATTTAAGTCAATTATTCCTCTTGCCCTTAAACGACACCGTTAATTGTTCCCAAGACATCTTCTAATTCGACGGTCAGACCAATCTCTTCAACTAGATCTAATTTAAGTATCGTGCTTGATGATCCTGTATCAATCAATACTCGAGGTAACCTTATGCTTTGGTTATTGTAATGGACTGTTATTTCGATAAACGGTAAATCGCTGTTTGAGAGATGAATTATTGTATTCATATCCGAACTCCTAGCCATTTACGCTCTATTATCTCTAATTCAGTCTTACTTGTATGAGCCACATAAAGTTCACGGTTTGGTTCTGTCTTATGAAGTAATTTATATTCATTTAAGGCATCTTTGCCTTCATTATATTTATTAATCAATGAAATTCGATCAATCAATCTTCTGCCGTTATCTGAATGTGCTTCCATAGCTTCAAAGAGTACCCACTGATCTGGAAAATGATTTCTTAAGGTTTCCCAATTCATTTGCTTTACCTCTTTTCTTCAGCTTATGAAGAAATTATACCATATCTTTGGAACTTTTAGCCTTTGTGGACTTTCGTATAACGTTCTCTGCATTCACGACGCGACCCAGCCTTAGATAGCTCCTATCTTAGGCTGGATCGTGTGTTGTCTGAGCTTCTTCCTCGATTTTACTTCTGACAACCAAGGTGGCGTAAGCCCCGCAGCGGCCCTGAACGGAGGAATAGATGATGATTTCTACAATTAAAAACTTTGGTCCAAAACTCGGCGTTTACCTTCGTCCTGAATCATTTATCACTTTCCAATTGTTATTCACCCGGGCATGAAGGGTACCTTGCTTCGTCAAGTATTCGGCAATGATCTCCGTCATGTCGACCGTTACTTCCCGGACGATAGGTTTGCCGCGAAACATTCGGTAATTGCCGCCGCCGGAAGCCCGGTAATGATTCATGACAACCTCGAATTCGCCATGCGGGTCCATCGGCCGTCCTTGATATCTCAGTCCCTCGATACGGCTGCCGGCCGGACGGGATACGTTAATGACGTATTCGATTCCTTCCCACATATCGTAATTATAATGCTGAGGCTTCGGGTTGAGGTAAGAAGGATTTACCGTAATAGGACCGCTCTCGGAGTAAGCAAAGTATAAGGCCGTCCATTCCAGCGCTTCCCTGATATCCTCGCCGCTCAGAAGCAGCACCTTAAGCGTATTCGGATACGGGTAATTAGCCGTCACCTCGCGCATCGATACCAATGGACCGAACCCCGGAGCCAGGTTGTCGAACAAAGAAGTGCATGAAATGGATACTCGCGCCGATTCCATTTGGATCCGGTTAACGAGTTCGACTAAAGGGTGCTCGTTCAGACGCGATTTCATATGATCGGCGATCCGCATCTCTCCCCTTACCTCGCAAAGCGGTTGATCGAGCCAGCGCTGCGTATTGTCCTCGCAGGCTTGCACCATCTTTGCAAAAGAAGGATTCGCTTGTTCCTCGCTCGCCTCGCGAAACCTGGTATGGCTCGCTTTCAAGCTCCAAGCGCCATCATCTTTTTGTTCCAGCTCCAACCCGATTTCAATGAGACAGCTCCCCTGATACCCCGGCTGAACGACCAGCGTATTTGCGATTCGAACTCCGTCTATCCGTTGATGCTGATGTCCGGTTAGGAGCACGTCGATTCCTTCGACTTCATCGCATATCCGCCAGCCTTCATTCTCGCCTGTCTGTTCCTCGACTTCCTCGCCCGACTGGACATCCCGTTCTAAGCCCCCGTGATAAGCGACGATTACAACATTAACGCCCTCCTTTTCTTTCATGTACGGAACCCAACGCTTGGCCGCATCCGCTGCGGACTCAAAGGACAAGCCTTCAATATGAGCCGGCTGCTCCCAATTGGGTATATATTGGGTCGTCAATCCGAGCAGACCAACCTTGGCTCCACCCGGTAAAGTAAATATTCGATACGGAAATCCAAAGTACGGCTCGCCGGTTTCTTGGTTCAACACATTGGCGGACAGCCATGGATACATCGATTCCTTCCATCCCCGATTAATGAATTCAAGCCCGTAATTGAAGTCATGGTTGCCCGGGATAAAAGCGTCTAGCTTCAGCCTGTTCATAATAGCAACGATCGGATGGGCGGTAGTTTGATCAAGGCATGCATGATAATAAGCGAAGGGGGTTCCCTGCAGCAAATCCCCGTTATCGATGACCAGGACATGCTCCCGTTCACGGCGCGTTCTTTCAATGATAGATGCAAGCTTTAACAATCCGAAGTCCGCTGTCTCGTTATCTACGTATCGGATCGGCAGAACATGGCCATGAATATCGCTCGTTACCAGAACGGTAACTTGAACAGCTTGAATGTCATTCACCTTATATCATTCCTTCCAATGCGCGATATAATTGTAAACTAAAATTTTACAATTGTAATGCTAGATTTAATACTTAACGCCATTTAACAAAATATATCGATGTTAGATTAATGATTGTACTACCCATTCCATTCTTGCCTATAGAAAGAGGAGGAGACAGAAATCATGTTTAACCGTTTACCGAAATTGCGTTTGGTGCTCATCGTCTCAATCGTACTACTCATTATCGCGGGGTGCGGTAACAAGAACAACGACTCGGGTGCGAACGCGGAACCGTCTGCAAGCGCAAGTGCAAGCGCAAGCCCAGAGTCCACCGCGAGCGAACAAGCAAGCGCAAGCGAAGAACCTAGCGCAAGCCCTGAAGAAACAGGTTATGTTCCAACTGAATTGACCGTGCAGTTCGTGCCTTCCCAGAATGCAGAAACGTTGGAGGCCAAAGCAAAGCCTCTCGAGAAGCTGTTGTCCGATCAACTGGGCATTCCGGTCAAAGTGAGCGTATCGACCGATTACAACACGATTATCGAAGCGATGGAGTCCAAGAAGGTCGATGTTGGTTTCTTGCCGCCCAACACTTATATTCAAGCCAAGGAAATGGGCGCGGCTGAGGTTATATTGCAGGCGCAACGTTTCGGAGTTAACGAAGCGGACGGCACTCCGACGACCGAATTGGTGGACAGCTACAAAGCGATGATCCTCGTTAAAGCCGATTCCGGCTTCAAAACGTTGGCGGATCTTAAAGGCAAGAAAATTGCTTGGCAGAACGCAACCTCTTCAGCAGGTTATGTGTACCCGGCAGTTGAACTGAAAAAAGAGGGTATCGACCCAAATACGGACATCACTAGCATTGAACTGAAAGGCCACGACAAGGGCGTATTGGCGGTACTGAACGGCGATGCGGACGCGGCAGCGGTTTTCCAGGATGCCCGTAACATCGTCAAAGGCGACCTTCCGGACATTTTCGAGAAAGTGGTTCCGCTTCACTTCACGGCTTCGATTCCCAATGATACCATTTCCGTTCGCGCGGATATGAGCAAAGAATGGATCGCTAAGATCCAAGATGCGTTCATCAGCTTAGGCACTAACGAAGACAGCCGTAAAATCATTTTCGAAATCTACTCCCACCAGGGCTATGTAAAGAGCGATGACAGCAAATTCGACTCCGCACGCGAATATGCGAAAGCTTTGCAATAACATAGTAACGTAAGATTCCGAAAGAAACAGGCCCGGACGGCCTGAAGCCCTCTATCTGGCTTCGGACCGTCCGGGTTTTTGATCTTATGATTTTCCTTGCACCAATCTGCGCCGGAGCATTCCGGAAATCCAATCAATCAAGGTTACCAAGGCGATTATTCCGAGCAATATGATGCCTACCCTGCTCCATGTTCGCCCTTCCAAAGCGAACAGTAAAGGCGTCCCGATTCCCCCGGCGCCAACCGCACCGAGTATAGCTGCGGATCGAACATTGATTTCCAGGCGAAACAAGGCAAACGACAGGTAACCCGGTATCGCTTGCGGTACGATGGCGTACCAAATCGTCTGCAGCCGATTCGCCCCGCACGCTTTCAGAGCCTCGGAAGGACCCATGTCCAGATCCTCGATCGCTTCCGCATTAAGTTTTCCCAGCATCCCTATTGAGTTTATCCCGATCGTCAGCACGCCTGCGAATGCACCGGGACCGACCGCTTTAATGAAGATGATAGCCATTATAATATCGGGGAACGTACGAATGAGGCTTAGGGTGAACGTCGAAGCACCCGAGAACCACCTCGTCTTCACCAAGTTTCTGGCAGCCCATAAGGCGAACGGAATCGTCAGAACCACGGAGATGGATGTGCCCAGCAGCGCGATCGCGAGCGTCTCCCACAACCCCCGCAGCAAATCTTCCCCTTCCGCTAAATAGACGTAATCCCAATCCGGATGAAACAGGCCATTAAAGATTGCTCTGGTGATTTGCCCTGCGGTTTCTTTGATTCCCGTGAACGGAATGCCGGAGAATGCCCATGTATAGATCGCTGCAACTGTTGCGAGCGCCAGCCACATTTTCCAACGGGCATAGAACGGTTTGATCATATGAGTTTCCCCCTGATTCTGGAACTGACCGCATCAATGGCTAGAACTAGGACGAGGGTAAACAAAATAATGATAAACGTCTGATCGTAACGAAACATCCCGAGCGTTCTGTTCAGATAGATTCCGATTCCGCCCGCCCCGACGATTCCAAGAATAGCTGCCGCTCTAATATTAATCTCGAACATGTACATGATAAATCCGATAAACTGCGCCATTACTTGCGGAATGACCCCATAATGAATCCATTGGAGCTTGTTCGCGCCCACGGCCGTCATCGCTTCCATTGGCCCGTTATCGATCGTCTCTATCGCTTCATATGCCCACTTGGACAATATGCCGAAGGAAAAGAACGTGAGCGCAAGCATGCCTGCTATAGAACCATATCCGAATATGGTGGCAAAAAAAGCGGCAAACAGCAGATCCGGAACGGTACGCGTTAAATTCAGGATCAACCTTGCCGGCGTCCGCATAAACCATCCTTTGGTTACATTGCTAGCGGCCAGGAAAGCGATCGGAAAAGCGAAGATAGCCCCGAAGGTCGTGCCAAGAATGGCCATCTGAACCGTCTCTACCATCGGCTTAATGACTACTCGAATGTAGTCCCAGTCAGGGGGAAACATCTTGGCGATGAACTTGCCCATCTCCGGAATGCCGTCTATCAACTCTGCGAGTGTAACCTCCGTCTCCCAAGCACTCAACCAGACAAGCGCGAGCAACAAAGCGACGGTCATCCATTTTTTCAAGCTCAGTGGCGGTTTAGACGGATATCCTTCAGGTTGTATCATCCGATTTCCCTCCTGAGCAGCTCGGCTTCCGATACCGGCCGCCCGTAGATGGCAGAGAAAACTTCGTCCGTCGCTTCCGCGGCGGTTCCATCAAATACGATCTCTCCCGCTCGGACGCCGATTATTCGCGTAGCATACTCTCTGGCCAGATCGACGAAATGCAAATTAACGACGGTTGTAATTCCCATTTCCCTATTAATCCTCTGCAGATCATCCATAACCTGACGCGTCGTCAGAGGATCGAGCGAGGCAACCGGTTCGTCAGCAAGAATAATCTTCGCTTCCTGAGCGAGCGCCCTGGCGATCGAAACCCGCTGCTGCTGTCCGCCGGATAGCTGATCGGCCCGTTGATAGGCCTTCTCCAGCATATTAACCCGCTTCAGCGCGCTAAAGGCCAAATCCATATCCTGTTTGGGGAACAGGCCGAGCATAGTCCGAAGGGTTGAGTGATAGCCGACTCGGCCAGCCAATACATTGCGTAGAACCGAAGAACGTTTCACTAGATTAAAGCTTTGGAAGATCATTCCGATCCCCCGCCGCATCACCCTAAGCCGGCGTCCATCGGCAGACGTTATCGACTTTCCGTCTATTATGATTTCTCCCGAGCTGATTTCGTGCAGCCGGTTGATTGAACGGAGCAAGGTCGATTTGCCCGCGCCGGATAATCCGACGATAACGACGAATTGCCCGGGTTCGATGGTCAAGTCGATTTTGTTTAATCCAACCGCACCTCCGGGATAGATTTTGCTTACGTTCTTAAATTCGATCATATCTGCCGCCTCCGCTGAAAATCCTGTCTGAATTTGAAGGATTAAGTTCAATATTCATAGAGTAGTTCGTCATTTCGCGGAGTAATCCTCTGGAATTTTGTAATTTAACATATATTTTACAATTGTGTTATAAATTTAACATTGAGATAACAGAAACGGGTTGAAAATCCGAAGCTTGGTACATATTTGAATGCCCGAAATGAACCATCTAGGCAATTCGTTTCGTAGATAATGTTTCATGAGTATTTAGGTAGGTGTTTGGAGCGAAAAAAAATTTTTGGTTCTTGGGAGTGGGCGGAAATAGCGCGGCTCAGCAGCGTTAAAAATCGCTGAATGGGGCTCCATTGGCGGAAATAGCGCGGCTCAGCAGCGTTAAATCGCTGAATGTGGCTCCATTGGCGGAAATAACGCGGCTCAGCAGCGTTAAATCGCTGAATGTGGCTCCATTGGCGGAAATAGCGCGGCTCAGCAGCGTTAAATCGCTTGATGTGGCGGGTTCCCGAAATCCTGAAGAAAGTTGCCGTTAGAACCGTCTGTCCCATCGACTTCCACAGATCCGGAACGATTTCGTACAAAACGAAATTAAATCTTATCCGCCGGAAAGACAAGCCCCATCTGTCTCCGGGCTTCATCCATAACCTCTATTACTTTCAACGAGTTGGCGTGTGAGTTCAATCTAGATTGCCGCGCTCCGCTCTTGACTAAATCTATAAATTCTTGAGCTTCGTAGAACATCGAGTTAATCGTTTGCGGCTGGGTGAGATCTTCGACCTGGCCATCGCGGTAACGTATTTCCACCTTGTCCGGCCGGCTGATTTTATCGAATATAATCGTCCCGTGCTCCCCTTGAATCTCGGCACTCGCATAGGAATCCACGATTTTGGAATATTGGATAACCGCATCCATATCCTTATAGCTAAGCAGCAGGCTTCCCGCGCCGTCTACCCCGGAATCCAACATCAATCCGCTTGCTTGTATCCTCTCCGGTTGCCCGAACAGAACGACTAACGGATAGATGCAATACACACCCAAGTCCATTAATGCGCCATTCGAATAAATCGGGTTAAAAGCATTCGGAACCTCCTCGCCTTTCTTATAGATGTCATAACGCGAGGAGTATTGGCAATAGCTTGCAAAGTAACGACGGATAGGTCCGATCTTATGCAGGTTATCCTGAATGGCGCGAAAATTCGGCGTGAATGTGGATTTCATGGCTTCCATGAGCACAACGCCTTTATCGGTCGCCGCATCGGTCATTCGCCGCACCTCTCGAGCGTTCGAGGCAAGCGGCTTCTCGCACAATACGTGTTTCCCCTGGTTCATGCACAGAATGGCATACTCCGCATGCAGGGAGTTCGGGCTCGCTATATACACGGCATCTAATTCCGAACTGGCTGCAAACCGCTCCAAACTCGTATAGACGTGAGGGATATCATGCTTGTCCGCAAATTGACGCCCTTTTTCTTCCGTTCGTGAATATACGGCGGTTAACGCGAAATCCCCGATTTGGCGAGCCGCATTAATGAAGTCTTCCGTAATCCAATTCGTTCCGATGAGACCGAATCTAATCATAACGATGTTCCTTTCTAAAGTAGAAGTTATGTTGAAATACTGTACCTTCCTGTTCGCCGGATAATCCTAATCGCTAAACAAATCCATTTGCTTCGGAATATCAAATACGGGCAAATCAAGCAGGCGCATTAACTGTTTGGCATTAGCTGCCGCATGTCCTCCGGAATTGTTGTTGAAAATAATGCCTACCGTCGCCGACTGCGTAAGCAGCTGCAAGATGTATTCCATCCACTCCGTTAACTCAGAGTCATTATAATCGTACAAGTAACGAACCTCTCTCCAATTCGCGGCACCGCTCTGATTCCAACCGGCCACGTTTCGTCCATGCAGGCGAATGAGCGTGAATTCCGGACGAGTGGCTTCCAGCACAGTAGGAACCGATCCTGCGCCAGCCTGCGGTTCGTCGCAAACGCTGTGAATCCAGCCTTCCTCTTTCATGAACTCAAGCGTCTTCTCCCGGTACTCCGGAACAAACCAGCTCTGATGCCGAAACTCCAGCGCGCAGGGGATTCCATCCATGCGTTCTTTCGTCTCTCTTAGCAATCGAACGTTTTCCTTGGAGCAGTCGAACCAAGGAGGGTATTGGAATAACGCCGCCGATAACTTTCCCGCTTGAATGACGGGTTCCAGGCTTTCCCGAAACGCCGCGTACATGGCATCGTCATTCTCGTAATAGGGTTTGCCGCGCAAATGACCCGTTATGCCCTGATAAGCTTTCACCACGAACCGAAAGCCGTCGGCCGTTTCCTCCGCGTAGCGCGCCATACGCTCCTTAGGCTGAACGGCATAGAACGAGCTATCGACTTCCACGATCGGGAAATGCGCGCCATACGATGCCAGCTTATCCTTTGCGGCGGTTCCCGAAGGATATAATGTATCATGATCTCCCCATCCCGCTAAGCCGACCAGTATCATTGCGGCACCTCCATTTGCTGTCCCTGTCCGTGGATAATTCGATAACCTGAGTCTAAAACTTTACCGGCCATTCAGCAAGTAACCTCTTCTCGGCGCTCGCCTAACGACTTTTATTACAATCCCATGATAGCCGCAACTTTTCCCTTTTTTATTCGTTCATAGTACGTCAAGTCATTTTGAGGTCCGTTTATCCAAAGACAACAAGAGAGGTGTAAGAAACAAAGAAATGAGAGATTCAGGAATTCAACCCGCATACCCCGACACTTACCGCGAGACGCCGACCCGAAAAAAAACCCGCGGTGCCTTTTATTTCTATGTCATCCTATGGATTGTTCTTCTAGCGGCAGGAGTTGCAGGCGCCAAGCTATATTCCGATCAAATTCAGCAGAAGGTCACGGCAGACTTGGAACGGCAGACGGCTAGCCAGATCGCTATCCTGCAGCAAGATTACGATAGCCGCATGACGAAGTTGGAAGCGAGTTATACAGAGCAGCTTGCTCAGATGGAAGGCAAGATCGAAGAGTTGAACGAACTGCTTACGTTTACGAAGGATAATGCCGACAGCAAGACGGACAACAGCAACAAGCTTTACACGCAATTAGCGGCAGTGAAGAAGCAGCTTAATGAGCTGAAAAAAAGCTTAGACGTGCTCAAATGAGCGCAGCCGCGATTAGAAATGTCAACCGGACGATCCTTCTCGCTTGCATCCCGTTTATCGGCATGATTTTCTGGATGCTGGCAGCGGACATCGAAATCGTGTTGTCTCCCGATTCTTTTCCGAAGCCTACCGTTGAATCCGCAAGCCCGAGCGATCCAAGCGCTAATGCATTGGACGGATTAGGACAAGCCCAAGAGACGGCCAAGGGTACCGGCAAATCCATTCAGAAGCAATTGAAGCTGTACAAGCTGACGAACGCGGATATGAAGAAAATCGCTTCCATTGCCACAGCCCAAGCGACAAGGCCATTCCAAATATACGATAGACGGATTACGGGGAAGCTAGGGAACCCGGCGGCGACCATTCAGTCGGACAAGCTACAAGCTCAGCTATTCTATTTAGGGACGCAAAACTTCCGCAGCTACGCTTTGAAGGTCAAGCTCAAGCAGGAAGACGCGATGAAGCTCGTGCTCGGCAATGATAGACAGGGCGGTGCGGAAACAACCCTGGCAGCCGTCAACCGATACAAAGCGGCCGTAGGCGTCAATGCCGGAGGGTTCGCCGACAGCGGAGGCAAACGCTACCCCCTCAGCACAACGGTCATAAACGGAGAATACGTGGGCGGATTCCAAGCGTCCTTTAAGGATTTGTTCTTCGTAGGCTTGAACGGGGACAACAAGCTCGTGGGAGGAAAATTCTCCAGCAAGGAGCAATTGGACGCGCTCGGTCCCAAGTTCGGAGCTTCGTTCGTCCCGGTGCTATTGAAGAATGGCCGGAAGACAACGATTCCCGCAAAGTGGCAATCAAGCCCTAAACGCGCTCCCCGTACGGTAATCGGAAGCTATAAAGACGACCAATTGTTGTTTCTTATCGTCGACGGCTATAACGAGAAAGGCAGTTCTGGAGCCACTCTAGCCGAGATGCAAATTTTACTGCAACGTTACGGGGCATTAGACGGCTACAACCTGGACGGAGGCGGCTCTACGTCGCTCGTGTTTAACGGGCGGGTTATCAATAACCCATCTGACGGGAAGCTTCGCAAGCTCCCGACGAACTTTTTATTCTTTAAATAACTACAGCGGCAGCGGAAACTTCTTCGCTGCCGCTGTTTTGCCAATCACCCAACCCTACTTGATATACTCGATCGTGTACCCCATTTTCTCCAATCTGGACACCAATCCTTGTTCACCGACCATATGCAATGCACCGACCGCGATCAAATATGTGCCGTCTTCGCCATTGGCTAAATAACCGTCGATCTTCTTCGCCATCACTTCGTTTCGGTCAACAAGAAGATTGTCGTTATACTCTTCGAACAGCTTGCCCATCGATTTCTTTCCTTCCATCTCGAACTGGGCATGCATGGTCGTCAGCAGTTTGAGATCTCCAAGCGTCCACATATCGAGCAGCTGTTTGATTCCGATGCCTGCTTTGCTCGCATTTTCGACCGTTTGATGAAAATAGAGCTTCTGCAGCTCGTCCGAGAAACTATCGAACAACCCGATTTGCGACTTCATACTCTCAAGCTCAATAACAGTTTTTCCGTCTTTATGAGCTTGCTTAGCAATGTATTTGTCGATCCCGTCCGAGAACATATACTTCATGGCAGGCAAGCTTTCCAAAGTCATGGCCGCATACCATGGTTCGTATTGGTCGAACATCTTCACCCCTGCGCTAAGCAGCGACTTCTTCATGATCGCCTCGAATTTCGCGTAGTCTTCCTCCGAGACATGGTCCTTCAAGACAGTACCGTCTGTCAACAAAGCCATATCATTAACCAGCTCCAACGTCTGCTTCTGTTTCACTTTCGTCAGATCCAATTCCAGAGCAATGAAGTCCGACTCCTCTATCGCTTGCATCAAATTCGGGTCGAGCGGGTACATCCCTTTCCTCGAGATATGTATGGTACCTGCCAAATAACCCGAATTGTTTTCCCCTGATATTTTCCATAGAAAGCCTTTGGAACCTGGTTCTTTAACAACCGTATCCTCAGGAGCAGGCGTAAGTGACGGCTCGGACGTAGAGGGAATCGGTGCAGCAGCCGTTTCCTGATGGTTATTTCCCGATTCGGAGCTGCACGCGGCCAATACTGCTGCGATAAATAATAATGCTGCCAACCCTAGCAAAATTCTCTTCTTCAAGTTGCCTCTCCTTCCCAGAAATCCCATATCTCTAAGTATTATAGCATTTACGTCAACCCTTGAAAGAAGGGGCTTCTTTAATTAAAAGCAAATTTTGTAAAAAGGAACATATGTTTTGTAGGAATCTGTCGTTATTTGGCGAATCGAATAGTGTAGGTAAAAAGAATCGAAAATAGTCCTTTCGACAGGTACAAACAGTGGGACAAATCGCAAACCTCTTGAAAAATTGGGACGCAAAACCTATGGGCCTAAAGATTTCCGTCTATGGCAGCCGGGTTGCCGATATTGTCGTTCTTTCCAGAAAGGAAGCCATTCATGCCAACGATCACGGCTCTAATTGCACAAGAAGACCTCTATCATCTTTTTCAGCCGATTTGCCATCTCCCCAACCGACAAGCATTAGGTTATGAAGCGTTAATCCGCAGCAAAACCATTGCCGGGACCGACAAGCTGTTTCAAGCTGCCACGGAACAAGGCAAATTGTACGATCTCGACACTTTGTCCGTTTACAACGCGATCGCCTTTTATTTTTCCTCAGACCACCGGAGGAAATCGGACGCGTATTTATTCGTCAACATTTTCCCTTCGACTTTGGTCGAAGAAGCCTTCCCGATATTTCTCGAGAAGATCGTGCGGCGATACGGAGATATGTCCCCCCGCATCGTGTTCGAAATCAATGAATCAAGGTCGGAAATGGACGACTGGAATAACCGGTTATTTACCCAGAATATCAACCTTCTGCGAAGACACGGCTTCTTGATTGCATTCGACGACGTGGGGGAAGGGGCCACCACTTTAAAGAGAATGATCGAACTAACCCCAGATTTCGTTAAAATGGATCGGTTTTTCGGTAAAAATCTGTCCGGCAGCAAGAAGAAACAGAAAATGATAAAGTTCTTCGTGGATTACTGCGCGGATGAATCCAAGCTTATACTGGAAGGAATCGAAGAACCCGAGGATTTGCTCCAGGCTTATAACCTTGGCGTAACAATCGGCCAGGGTTATCTGTTGACTCAACCTCAACCTCTGCCGGGCACATCTCTAACCGTGTTCCGCTCAATCGAAGATTAAGGGAGTTATTGAATTGGATCCCAGAACTAATTATTCAAGAAGAGCCATGCTGTCATTAAAGTTTTCCGAGTTTGAGATGCCCCCCATGCAGGATTTGCTGATCATTGGAAAAAGAGCTCCGATCGGTCCGGAAGCGGTACGCAGAATGGCAGAAGCGTTGTCCCCGGAACAATTTTCCGTCATCAAAATAGATCATCCCAAAATCGAAGCCGTCTTGATCCGCAATTCCTTGCTGCAAATGATGGATGAACAAGTGCTGCTCGGTATTATCATGGAAGAAACGGAGAACATGATCAGCGACACCATGGTGATACGTTCGGAATTAAAAGTCGAAGTTTTGGTGCATCGGGAGGTAGATATGTCATGAAAGTAGCGGATGTGATGACCGTGCCCGTACATACCGTATCATCGAATAAAAGCGTTTGGCATGCCTCGAACGTAATGGCCGAGCTCCGCATCGGATCGCTGGTAGTAATGGATGCCGGTCAGATCACCGGCATCATTACTTCGCGGGACGTGCGGGCGGCTCATCCCAATCGGATCGTGGCCGATGCGATGACGCCTGATCCTGTCAGCGTGCCGACGCATGCTTTTTTATGGGACGCTCTCCGTACCATGGAGAAGGAAGTCATCGAACGACTCGTTGTCGTTCAAGAGGATAATGTTGCAGGCATGGTGACTCGGGAGTCGCTCGTCACTAGACTGGCCGAGTGGAACGATTCGATGACAATGCTGTACCGTTCTCCTTATATCCATGCCATCGGAGAAGAACTATTGGCTTGCAGGGAACCCTTCCAGCTTTTGTTTGTGGATTTGAATCGCTTCGGCGAAGTGAACAAACAATTCGGGCATCCGGTCGGAGACGATATGATCCGAGGGTTTGCCGGCAAGCTTAAATCGCTGTTCGACCCTGAGGATTTTATTTGCCGTTACGCAGGAGACGAATTCACCGTCATTACGAAGAAGGCGGATTCAATCGTTGAGCAATTAATTCAACAAATATCCAAACCGTTGGTTATCGGGATGGCCAGCATTTCAGCAGACGTCGGATGGGTGAACGAGAGGAACGAGCCGGAATTCTTTCGCTTGCCTTTCCGTGATCTTATTTCCAGGGCCAGTCTGTTATCCACGAAAGCGAAGCTTCCTAGAGGTTAAGTACGGGGAATATCGTGCCGCCGGCATAATTGAACCTATCCTATCATAGAGATCAACAATAGTCTCTTAGGATGGTGAGAAAATGGAAGATTACAAGCTGACGCGCTTCTGCGAACTGAAAATTCAGCAGAAGAAGCTGGAAGAAGAATTGGAATCTCTTCGTCAAGAAATCATTGCCGCATATCCTGCGGACGTGCAATTTCAGCTTCAGGATTATACCCTCAAAATCATTTATCAAGACAAGAAGCATTACAACGATCAGCTCTTGTTCGATGCGCTGCCGGATCCCGAGCTGTGGAAAGCCTTGTTTAAAGCGGACTCCGCCAAAATTTCGGCATTGGTCAAAGCCAATATCGTATCGGAGAAGCTGCTCGAGGGCACATATCGGGTCACTCGTACGCCTTTCCTGTACGTCAACTCTTGAATAAAGGGCCAAAGCGGCAACCGCTTGGCCCTTTTTCTTACTGCCTATATATCCCTATGACCATCAACGTATACCTCTAAATTACTAAGCGTAACGCGTCCAAGATTGTAGCATATGACGCACATCCGAACCATCCAGAATCAATTTCTGAATATCCTCATTGATGAGTTGCCTCGATGTATTCCACTTTTCGTTTAAGTAATATCCGCTAGCCTGAACATGATCAAGCTCCTTGATATAACGACCCCATATCGGATGCTCGGTCATCCCGCTTTGCTCGGCAAGGGATCGGGTTGCGGGCAGGGTGCGAGATTGACGGAATCTCTCAGGTCTTTCAAGAATATAGTGCCGCAGGAACTCCCATGCAACCTTCGGATGCTCACATTTCGTAGTAATGCCGCAGCCTCCCATATAGATCATGTTCGCTTCTTCCCCACCAGGCATACGGGGGAGCCCTACCACGCCGAATTGATCTACAATACCATGCTCAATAAGTCCGCCAGTAAACCATGTATATGCAAAAATGTTAGCGAATCCTTCGTGGAGATGCCCGGCTGCCGACGGCTCTTCAGGTTTGCGGGTGGCGCGGTGAACGCGGTATAGCTCGATGACTTTGCGAAATGCCTCTACTGTTGCTTCGCTATCGACATACCCACGGGCCGTCGAACCTTCAGGAGACAGAAACCGCCCTCCGTTTCTCAGAATAAACGGCTCGTAACACTCGATATCCGGTCCAATTCCAAAGCCGAACTGCGTCGCAATGCCTTCCTCGTTTCTTAACGTGAGCCGATGCGCCAAATCCATCAGCTCATCCCAGGTCCATCCCTCTTGTGGATAAGGCAACCCCTCCCGGTCAAACATCGCTTTGTTATACATAATGAGAGGCACCGAGATATCAATTGGCAAACCCGGTAACGTACCGTCTTTACAGGCAATCCGCATAATTCCCGGATTCAAGTCCTCCTCAAGGCCTTCCACTTCTTGGACGAAAGGCATGAGATCTATAAAAATATCTTTGAGATTAAATAACCCCCATCCCCCCGAATCCATAATGTCGGGCGGCTGATCCGATTTCATCGCACGCAACGATTCAAAATTGTCAGTCGCTTGTTCTACGATGATTCGGACGCCAGGGTTGTCTTTCTCGAACGATTCCTTGGCGGCCAACAGATCATTCATATGCTCAAACTGCGTCAAAACCCTAAGTTCAATACTCATTCGTCGTTCCCCTTTTCCCACAAAAGAATAGCTTTCTCCAAATAACCGATGCCCGCTGTTTCGAAATCCTTAGCTTTTAATAGTTCCTCTCTGCACACAGTAAGAGTCTCTTGCGGCAGCATCTCCGTGTTTCGAACGAAAGGGACGCGGTCGCTTACCGCTTGAAGCGATTCCGCCGCTGCCTCGTACGCCTCCGCACCCAGAAGCACAAGGCGCATTGCCTCTCCCTTGAGCCGAACTCCCCGCAAAAATTGGGAGGCATAGCTTTTCGCTTCCGCATAAACCGCAGCCAACTGACCCATTCCATATCGATTTGGCGTTACGGAACCGTCGCACAGATAGCCAGCCCAACTATCATATGCTGCCAAGCCTGACGTATAGGAGAGGTAGACGGTTCTTGGGGTATAGCCGCATCCTCTTCGGGCATAGTTCACGGCAAACGCGATCGCTTCCTTCGCTTGTCGTTGCCGTACCTTCTCGTTAGTGCCGCCTGTCGTTTCCGCTTTCTTCTTACCATCAACGCCTGCCAAGAAACGCAGCGGGTTTTCCGTCAAATCGTCATAAGAAAGCACCTTTCCCTCCGGGTTCATAGCGTCGGTTACATAGACGATCCGATTGTCGTCGTCGTAGCCGTACAATAAAGACCATTCGTGAACATAAGGCTTCTTCGCAAGCGTATCGAAATAGAGAATCGGTGTGCCCTTATCGATATATTTCCGGACAAACGGCATCACCGATTGTTCGATCGGCAGCACGACGGGAAATCTCTCCACCGCCGCAAGAAGCGGTACCGGTCCATCCGACAATTGGCCGCAAAGAATGGTTACCTCGTAATCAAGAAGATCCATAAACTCCCGCAGCGTATTCCGCCAATCGAATACATAAATACCATCGGCATAAGTCGTTCTGTTCGATATTTTCATCCGGAATGCGAACCCCGAATGTCCCATCAACTCGGTAATCGGCCGACTTTCGCCAAGAGCGGCGAGCAAATGACCGATGCGGTCGACGAACGTCGTTAGAACGGACTGGTGCATTGGCCAATCAGGCAATGAAATCACCTTTGTTTGGGTCATGACATTTCCTCCTTCTTCATCATGGAGGTCGAGCAATACGCGGTGATGGGTTTGGCGAAGCTTTTGTTTGGAACGATGAAGATACGTATACACGCTTCCGGTTGTCGTGTTATACAGGGATGCAATCTCATCGGGCGATAATTGGCGGAAAAAATACGCTTCGAAAACTCCCCGTTCCTTGTGGTTCAAACAGTGCAATAAGGCATGGATTGTCTCGAATAACTCTTTGCGGTGCAGATGTTCCTCCGGATCTTCCGGGTTTGAGGCTTGCGCTGAAGCATCCCGTGTCAGATGATATAAAATACTATCAAGATCGTCCCAGTCCACCGCGTTGCTTGATCCGGTTCCTCTAGCATGATAAGTCGTAAAAGGCTGCTCGTTCTTATAAGGCCCCCCTCTTCGAAGACGCATGTTCGCTTGGTTCCTGACGATCCGATGAAGCCATGGCAGAAATCGATTGGTGTCCGCAAGCGTACCTAGATGGAGAAAAGCACGAATAAGCGCATCCTGAACGACATCGTCGGCCATATGGGGATCGCGCGTTATCCGTTCCGCCAATTGGCGCGCTTGTTCACGATGGGTATGGATAAGATCTCCGAACGCTTCCGTATCCCCCATGCGCGCCCGCTCTATCAATTCCTTATCTGTTTCCGGAAGAACGGAATGGTACCTTGACTGCATCGAATGATCCAGAGCGATCATACTCCTACTTCGTAATGTGATATAAATCTGCCTTCATAAGTACAGATGCCGTAAACGGCTATGATTTGAACAAAAATATAAAAGCATTAAAAAATATATTTACGTTTCTATCCAAAACTTTGGTTTTGTTATATGGTAATATTCATGACTAACTTTCCATTTCCTTTTTTGCGGCAAGCTAAGGCGGAATTCAACGGTTGGAACCGGAACATTCGATTGTTTTTTCTGGCCAGCGTGTTTTACCAGATCGGTACCGGCATATTTTCTGTTCTGTATAACTTATACATACACTCGCTTGGGTATCTGCAAGAGATGAACGGGTCGATCGTTAGCGTACAATCATTAGCCGCCGCGCTGATGATCATCCCCATAGGACTGCTAGGAGACCGGTCCAGCCGCAAGATGATATTGATCATAGGAGCTTTCGTTACGGGGAGCTGCTTTATCGGCAGTTCCTTCGCGGAATCGGAATTGGGGCTGAAGGGTTTTGCTTTGTTGTCGGGGTTGTTCACCGCATTTTTCCAAGTGACCGCCGTCCCTTTTCTCGCCGGAAATTCGAGCAAAGAACAACGGCTTCGGTTATTCAGCTTTCATTTCTCGACTGTGCTTGCGGCTCAGGTCATCGGAGGCTTCGGAGGCGGACTGCTCGGCGACCTGTTGCAGCATGCAGGCTGGAGCGAAACATTGAGCTTGCGGAGCGTATTATTTTCCGGGGGGCTAATTAGCATTGCAGCAGTTTTGCCGCTTGTCATTGTAAGGGAAATGAAAGGCGCAAAGAATGGCCCAGTAGAAGTTGCCTCAAAAAAGGTGTCAGTGCATCCGAATGTACAAGCCGAATGGAGCCTCATCTGCAAGATTACGTTCGCTCAGCTAATCATTGGCATAGGTTCCGGGATGGTTGTCCCTTATTTGAATCTGTACTTCACCGATCGTTTCTCCGTTTCCCTAACGACCGTTGGATTGCTCATATCGCTCGGTCAAGTCATGACTATCTTCTCCATGCTGATCGGCCCCTCGCTCGTTAACCGGGTCGGACAGGTCCGCGCCGTCGTCATCTTTCAATTGCTGTCCCTTCCGTTCTTGCTGCTGACAGGATTCACGAACCTTCTGCTTGTCGCATCCATCGCCTATTTATTCCGGCAGGCACTCATGAATGCAGCGAATCCGATCCTGTCAGCCATACTAGTCGATCGGATCTCCGATTCCCGGAGGGGCATCGCCAACTCTCTCACCCAAACCGTATTCATGCTTGGCTGGGCTTCCATGGGACTCATGCAGCCTCATCTCATTACCCATTACGGCAACTATTGGGGCTACGTGTTAACCTTCAGCCTAACAGGTACGCTCTACGTCAGCGCGGCGTTATACTTCTACTTTGTTTTCCGGAGAAAATAACGCCAGCGATACTTTTTCTCCTTCGAATTCGTAGTTTAGTTGAACTGCAAATTCAAGCGTTTGTTTATTTAAAGGAGAGAAATCTATGGCTACCAAAAATTCGATTATCGTCATGAGTATGGCAGCATTCTTGTTGTTAACGGGCTGCGGCAACAATACTGCAGCGGAAGCAGTTGGTACAGTCGCATCACAGGTGAACGACGATGGCAACGTTCTAGGTCAACAGCGTGGGCAATCTCCAAGAATGGCTGCGGACTTGCTCGGGAAAATAAAAAGTATTAACGGACAGTCGATCACGTTATACAAATCATCCTTCGTCCCAGGAGCAAGAGGAGGCGATGGAGGTGGCGGTAATCAACAGCCTCCAAGCGGTGCTCAAGACGGCAGAGACGAACAAACTCCAAGCGGCAACGCAGCTGTTGAAGGACAGCAGCCCCCTCAAGGCGATGGACAAGCACGCTCAAACATGGCGAATATGTTTTCCGATGAGACGGTGGACATTCAAGTGACTAGCAGCACTAAATTCGTCAAGACTACCTTCGAAAATCAAGAGATGAAAGAAACGGCGCTTGAAATTGCCGACCTTAAAGAAGGAGACATAGTGAGTATCGATTTAGAAGACAATACCCAGAATGCAACAACTGTCACGTTGAACGAAGGCGGTTTTGGCGGAATGGGAGGAATGGGGGGTGGTCAAGGGCAAGAGGATGCTCCATCCGCTTCATCGACTGCCGGAAATTAAGGCAGCTTAATAGAGACCAGCCTCAATAACATCATCTGTAGCTCAAACAGTCCGCCCCCCACTTGAGGGCGGACTGTTTATTTTTTTAGCCGTTACCACCGTGAAGTTGGGCTTTTTGTGCGTATAATCCCCATTTTAGAAACAACCCGGAAACATCCTTGTCGAGATCGCGATCCGGTTCCATGAATTGATTACGTTGATGGCCATAATCATGTTCATGAATTCACGTTCGTCAAAGTAAGCTCTCGCTTCCTTGTATACTTCATTCGGTAAACCGTTGTCCGCGATGAGCGTGACGGCTTCCGTCAGCGCCAGTACCGCTTTCTCGCGGCCGCTGTAAATCGGAGTTTCCCGCCAGGCGCTGAGCAAATAGATCCGTTCCTCGGGCTCGCCCATTTTGCGCATATCGCGGCTATGCATGTCTATGCAATAAGCACAGCCATTTAATTGCGATGCGCGTAATTTAATCAATTCATATAACGTGCGTTCTAGTCCGCACTCACCCATGAATTGCTCCAATTTCATCATCTTCTTGAATACTTCCGGTTGCACTGCCCTATGGTTCATCCGTACTTCCATTCTTAATCGCCTCCCTAATTGTTTATCACCCTTTAAGACAACTGAGAGCGTCAATTTGTGACTTCACGATGCTTCCTGCAACCAAATCATTCTAGCATGCGTCAAAAAACATATCATATGCATTCAACTGGAGCGTTGGCTTACCCTGCGGCGCCGGAGCCTGTCAATAAGATCGATCTGGGGGACAATCGACTACGTGGCCAACGGAGCTATTCGCTTGGTTTTGGCATTTCTCGCAATCGCATATTACAGGCTGTCCCCTAAGTAGATATGCCCATTAAACAAAGTAGATAATGTAACGAAAAGAAGGCCCAAGCGTAATTGCAGGGCCTTCTCTATTTAAGTGGAACGTAGATCCGGTTTGCACCCGAGGGCTCGAGTTTCAGCGATATAACGGAACCGCGTTCCGCTATCTCTAGCACGTTCCCAGTGTCTTAAACTAACTACTATGGCTTGCAGTCATACTTCTCTTAGATGAGGGCTGTTCCTTAAGATCAGATTATGGACAGACCCTTATTCTTATCCAAACTTCTCAAGACAAGCTTTGCAGATGCAAGCTTTGTTCAGCTGATCCACTGGAATCTTCTTGAATATTTCGCGCGGAAATTCGGCGTTGCTGCACCAGCAAGCTCCTTGCGGAAGGCCTGCAAGGTTGCCACAATCGTTGTCCTTGCTGCAGAGAGGGCAGCTATTGGCGTTATTCGTTAGTTGCGTCAAGTTAATGCCCCCTCTTCTATCAGTCTCTACCCTTCAGGAATTGCACCGCTGCGGCAATATCCGCTTCCGGGTTCGTCCCGACTTCACGTTCGATGGTCAGATATCCATTATACCCGATGTCACGCAGCGCTTTAAGATAACCGTTCCACTCTACGCCGCCTTGGCCTAGCGGAACCTCTCTGAAAGCATCTCCCGATTCGGCATCTGAGGCGATCTTGTCATGATCGAGCGGCTCAAAGCCCAGAGCGCCGTAGATGAGGCGGGGATCGACCTCGCGAAGCCGGATCCCGTCCTTGGCATGCGTATGAACGATATAATCCTTAAGCGTGTAGACCCCTTGAACCGGATCGTCGCCGGTAACCATGACCATGTTGGCCGGATCGAAGTTAACGGAGACGCCTTTGGAACCGAGACCGTCCAGGAAGCTCTTCAGATGCGCTGCCGTTTCCGGTCCGGTCTCGATCGCGAAATACGCCTTCATGCTCGTCGCGTAACGGCTTAATTCGTCGCAAGCGCGGTGCATAGATTCATAGATTTCGCTATCCCGATCTTCCGGTACGATCCCGATATGGGTCGTGACGACGTTCGTGCCTAGCTCCACGGCCAAATCCAGAATTCGCTTCGACTTCTCTATCTTCGCGGCGTTAGCCGTTTTATCTTGAAATCCATGACCGCCAAGATCGCCGACCAATGCCGAAATTTGCAAACCTAACGATTCGATATAGGATTTCCATTCTTTCCGGGCCGCAGATGTTAGATTGGCCGGATCCATTTCTCCAGTAACGGCATAGATCTGTACTCCGTCCGCTCCGACGCCGCGCGCTTTAATGAGCCCCTCCCGTACGCCAACGCGGAAGCTATCCACGATCACTCCGATTTTCCAAGGCTGGATGATTTCCGCCATATTATCGTGCTCCTTTAATTGAATTGGATTCTTCCCATAGTCTCTTCACATTGTTCAGTGCGATCCTCGTCGCTTTCCTGCAAGGTTCCATTCCTTCGAATTCTATGGACAGATAGCCATCATAGCCCGATTGGCGCACGATTCGGAGCACTGAACGGATATCGAGGTCTCCTTGACCGACGATCGCTCCGCGTAGATAGTTACCTCCTGCCGATCTGAACCATCCTTCACCCGGATCGGAATCTTCCAGCCTCCGGTAGAAGTCTTTAACGTGTACGATAGAAGCGTAAGGGATGTTGTTGCGAACCGCTGCCACCGGGTCTTCGTCGACGCATACGAAATTGCCGATATCGAGCGTGGTGCGGAAGTTGGCGCGATCCACTTCGTTGATTAATGCTTGTACCCTATCGCTTGCTTGGATGTAATAGCCGTGGTTTTCCACGCTTGTCGTGATCCCGAATTGGGCGGCATAGTCGGCGATTCTACGGCATGCTTCGGTTAACTTGGGCAAATCGCGCATGAATTGGCGAATCGATGTATCATCGGAAGACGCTACGTCATGCCGCATCAACTTTACCCCAAGCGCAGCCGCAACATCGACTTCCCTCATAACCCGATCGATTTCTTTTTCATACGCCTGCTCATTCAAGCCGGCGAAATTGGCGCCGATCGCATAATTGGAGATTTCGATACCGACTTCGGCTGCTTTGCGTTTAATCGCTTCGATCAATTCAGGATTGGCGGTCAAATCGAACCCAAGCGGAACAATCTCAACATGTTCGCCGCCCATATCCGCTATATCGGCAATGACTTGGATTACGTCCATTTCGCCGGTCTGCATCACTTGCCAGAAGCAATAGGTGCTTACTCCGATTTTCATAGATGGATCTCCTCGCCTTTGGCCGCGGATTCATAGATCCCGCACAGGATCTTCATCATCTCGACGCCGTCTTCGACAGGACTGAGCGGCTTCTCGCCTTTGGCAATGCAATCGATGAAATGATTGATTTCATTCTGGAAAGCCGGGTCTCCTTGGAACCCTGCTTTGCTGTTCGTTTGCGGCTGGATATTAAGAATCGTATTATGCTTCTCGGTAACGATGACGATCTCGGGATCGATCTCGAATCCTCCCTTATCCCCATAAAGCTTCACGGACCCTTCGTCTTGCTTGGCATGCAGAGAATAACTAACGTCGACTAGGATAGACGCGCCATTCTCGAAACGGATAAGCGCGTTAGCCATATCCTCGACCGTATTCTTCGAAGCATCGTAATCGGCCGCTTTGTAGAAGGACAGATGCTGTATATTCGAACGATTGCCCAGCTTCTTATACGTATTGGCGCTAACCGTTTTCACTTTCGGCCTGCCCATCAAGTACCAACAGAGATCAATGACATGAACGCCGATATCGATAAGAGGACCTCCGCCAGAACGTTCGACGTCGGCGAACCAACCGCCCGGATTGCCAAGGCGGCGAATAGTCGATGCTTTGGCATAATACAGGCTTCCGAATTCCCCTTTGTCCGCGAATTCTCGGAGCATCTGCACGTTCGGATCATATCTGCGAACGAAGCCGACCTGAAGCAGCTTACCCGATGTGCGGACTGCTTCTTCGACCTCGAGCGCTTCCGCGACCGTTCGGCACAGCGGCTTTTCGATAAGCACATGCTTGCCGGATTTGAGCGCGGCTATGCTGATCGGCGCGTGGGTGTTGTTCCACGTACAGATGCTGACAGCATCGATATCCGGATCGGCAAGCAACGCATTATAATCGGAGTACGTTTTGTCCGCTCCGTATTTCGCCGCGACCTGACGCGCCCTGTCTTCATTCACGTCGCAGATTGCGGTAATAGCCGCATTGGGGTTTCGTAAATACGCATTCAAATGCAATTCCGAAATAGATCCTGTACCGATGACGCCAATTCGAATCGGGTTCACTTAGCTCAACTCTCCCTTTTGATAACATTTACTCTTAATTCGTATTATAATAGGAATAGCTTTAGACGCCATGAAGAAGCATGCTCTTTGTTTGTACAATCGTGCGAATTCAGGAGTGGAAAATATGGACAAGATTGCCTCTTTGCGGGAACCGATGCCGATGCCCGATCCTTCATTCCCCATAAAAATCCATCCTCCTCATACCTACGAGTTAGGGGTGGGTACTACGTTATTTCCCCATCATTGGCATGAACATATGGAATTTCTATATTTCGTGTCTGGAAAAGCAACCATCGAGTGCGGATCCGTCCCTTATCAATGCCAATCCGGCGATTTATGCGTCGTGAATAGCAACGAGCTGCACTATGGAATCAGCACATCCGATGATTTGTCTTATTATGCGATGATCGTTGACATCTCTCTTCTTCACAGCCATTCTGTCGACGCCATCGAAACGAAGTTCATTACTCCGATTTCCCAGAACCGGATTTTATTCCAGAACCGGATATCGAAAGACGAGGAAATCACTCGCTGCATGCTTTCCATCATAGGAGAATTGGAGCATAAGCAACTTGGTTACGAGCTATCCATTAAATCTCACTTATATCAATTGCTCTCGCAACTCGTTCGTAAATATGTCGCAACGCTGTCGGAGCTTGATGATTATCGGCACAAGCTCAAGGAACTTGAGCGTCTTGCCCCCGTGTTCGCGTATATAGACGAGCATTACCGGGACAAGCTGACGGTGGATAAGCTCGCCGATCATGCAGGCCTCAGCCGATTCCATTTCAGCCGATTGTTCAAGCAGGTGACGGATAAATCATTAATTGAATTCATCAATTTGGTTCGAATCAACAAATCGGAAATCCTACTTCGGAACACGAGCATGAACATCTCGGAAATTGCGCTAGCAACGGGCTTTAGCGATATTTACTACTTCAGCAGAACGTTCAAGCAGATGAAGAACATATCTCCGTCGGAATGGCGCAGAGCGTTTGTTTAATTTAAAGAAAACCTTGATTAAGCGACGAGCCACTTGATCAAGGTTTCAAATAATTTTCTTTATCTCATTTTATTTCGTACTGCACCTATTCATCTCCAAAAAATTCACCCAATAATCAGGAAAAAGTGTATCTTAATACTTCAACGAATTAATCATGTAATAAACATGTTTACTCATGTAATAAAGAAGCCCATTAAACAAACCAATACTCGTTAATCTCCAATCCAACGAAAGCCAAATAAGACTTATAGCACCTATTATTAGGTATAGAGAAAATCTATTAATGCCCTCTTTAATTTTCATTTTATCAAAACTAAATTCTGTCATTCCTAAAATTACAAAAGGAAATAGATTAATAATAAGTGAAGCTAATCCAGAAGATAACCAAAAAAATTGTAGAGGGAATATTGCTGCCCACAGTATACTTGATATTACCCATGAAACAAGAACTTTAATTAATACTTTATTCTTCATTGTGGTCACCATTTCCAATATTTTACGATAGCTCTAGCTTTTCATTTCATCTAAAAGATTTTGGAGCTATCTTTTAGTTTCTCCCACCCTATTATTCGGTATTGTTACTGTTGCTCCTTACTAAGCTTAAGCCCAACCAAAAAAGCTCTTCCTTGATAGAGACAGAGCCCTTACTTTATAGCCGATCTGTTATTTGCCTGCAATATGTTCCGTCGGCGAAGCTGACGGAGAGGAAGACAACTGCAAAGGCAGATCGATCTTTTTGATGAGCTTGTCCACTTCTTCGTTTATAAACCTTTGTTTGAAGCTCATGCTCTGGCGGAGTTCCCTTAGCCACTCCTTTTGCGATAACATCTTGCGCTCATCTACTACCATGATGTGATAGCCGAAAGACGATTTGACCGGTTGGCTAATTAATCCGATCGAAAGCTCTTTGGCGGCATCTTCGAATTCTTCCCCCCATTTTTCCAGATCAGCTTTCTCGAAAAGCCCGTCTTTATTAGCAGATACCCTGTCATCTGAATACTCCTCCACCAATTTCGCCCAATCTTCGCCAGACTCCAGTCTTTCTTTTATGTTTTCAGCTAAGTTCAAAGCGTCTTCAGGTAGGCGCTCTTTCTCGTTTTTATCCTCAAAGCCGATCAATATATGGCGGCCGAATACGAATTCACTTTCTTCCAGCTTAGCGATATTGGCATCGTATTTGAGTTTTTCATCTTGTAATACAATATAATCATTTAGAACGAATTGCTTCAACCATTCTTCAGTCAGCCCGTTTTTTTTCATTTCGTCGAATTGCTTTTTAGAATCGGCGCTGGCGTTAATTCGTCTTAACGTTTCAGCATAGCCCTTTTCCCCTTCTCCCACACCCAGCTTACGGGCTTCATCGGAAGCTCGGGCACTCAACACTTTCTCCGCGATAAGACGTTTAAGAATTTTCTTTTGTGATTCCTCATCCGTTATGGGAGCCTCAACACCTGCTGCACTTATATACGTTTCATAAGCTGCAAATTCCTCCTCCGCTATGATACCCCCATCGTATTCGGCTACCACTATTGCCCCAGCTACATTTTCCTCTATCTTTCCGCAAGCCGCAGCAAGCGAAACCACCAGCAGACCTGTCAGCATAATGTTAACCAATTGCCGGGGCTGCTTAAATATTATGCGTAGTGAAGAATACATTTTCATATGCCTTGATCACCTTTCTAGGACCGACGTTTTTGCATAACCCTGATCATTAAGATTCCTAAGATTCAACTTACATTAATTTTTCGTCAATTTTTAAACTTTGACAGGCATTTTTTCATCATCGTTTTAATAGTCATCCCATAAGTTGTCTCTCGCCCACCGCTCAGGAAATGACCAGTCGCCGCATGATGTATACCATGGCTTGTACTTTGGTTTTGCCTACCGTGACACCCTCCAACTGGTGCGGTCATGGGTAAGCTTCCCAGAATACCAGCGCGCACTTGCCATCAATATCGCTGAAAAACTTCTGGTAGCTCGGATAGTGGTAACTTAACTGCTGATGTAATTGGTTCTTAAGCGCAATTACCGAACCTTGAAAGGCATGGAGCCAGTCAAGGTTCGGTAATTGCTATTCCTCGTTTGATTCTGAAAGTCTTCTCTTAATGTTTTCCAACCTCGCTCTTGACAGCCGGGTATATTTGCTCACTTTTTCGATATCTATTCCATCAGCGAGCATTGCTGTAACCACTGCAACTTCACCACTTAACTCGCCAATTGGATAGGCTGCTCGCCATCCTTCATCTCGTCCTACTTCTCTTTCTTTCAGTACAGCATATTCTCTACTCCCATCCAACTCAAGAAACCATTCCATTTCCTCAGGATAAGTGGGATCAAAGCCAACAGTTCCCTCCCACTCCTGATCATCTTGAAAACCGATTACAGTGTCACCGCTCCTTAGATTAAATTGAGCAATAACAAACGGCGATATAGTTGGCCTTGTCGGTCCGAAATAATGAAAGTTAGTATCGATGGCTATCTTAACTGTACCCATGCTATTCTCACCTATTTATATTAGGATTTGGAACTTGCGTAAACTGACTTGATAAACGCGCAGCTTCAGCATCTGTCAATTTTGCACCACCTGGGGTGTAAATACTTACATGGTACGGGTTACCTGTAGTAGGTGTTGCCACTACTTTGTAGCCCGCATCATTAAGTTTTCCAACAGATACAACGGATATCTGGTTATTTTTTAAACCAGTTGACAAGGTTTCATTTGATACATTCATGCCTCCATTTGCAGATATCGTGTTATTTTTCGTATCCAACGATTGATTTGCCTGTAAATCTTTTGGCTTTGCGACTCCACCACGAACAATAACTGCATCTCCCGGCAGTTCTGTACCATTTTCAAACGCTCCATTACTGCCCGGCGATGCAAGTCCAGCACTTCTCTGAGCGCCAACAGTACCACCATTACCCACACCCTGAGGACTTTTTCCAGTTACTCGGGAAAAAACATTCGGTATTTTGATCCCCCGCAGGAATCCTAATGCTGTTGGATTCACATGCTCCATTGTAAAGAGGTAACTGTCTGCCGCAAGTTGGCCATCGGTGTATGAATCAAAGTAAATTCCGGCTTTTAGGTGTTTATATATTGCCGAGTTCTTATCCTCAACTGCTTCATCCAATATACCAATATGATCCCTTACCGTAACGAAATATACTGCAGGGGTTAGTCCTTCCTTTTCCCTCTTGTTGTAATACGCTTCAGCTTGTTTTAAGTAATTGTCCGTCAGTTCTTCTAGTGCCGTTTCAACGATCTGCTGCTTTTTAGAATCATATTTCTGCTTGCTGATGTTAACACCGTTAGGAATGATAAAGCTAAGAATGGGCAGGCCATTCAGTGTACTTGTCCCCTTGGTTTCAAGCGCAGTCTTGGGTGCTACTCTCACTGGTGTTGATCCATAACTTCTAACCGCTTCTTGCGATGCTGAATACCTGCTTTGTCCGCTAACCTGCTCGGTCCAGGTCAAATTGTGCGAATCGACATAATCGCTTATGACCGTGTCAAAATCATAACTAGTGAGTTCTCGTTCCTCCGTTTCTTCATCATAAGAAAAGCTCGCTGAAAACCAGAAATGGGTTTGCTTGTAGTGATCGTATTCGGTTTGACTCCAGAAACGCAAGATCAAATTTTGATGTATATATTGCTCAGTTGAACTCGCCGAACTGTAAGATGTCCTTTTATATGAATAAGTATAAGAATCATATCTGTACGAAGTGTTAGAGTCGTATTCAGTGTAATAATCTTGCGGTACATGACCCGTCGGGTCCCACATGTTGATTGGATTGTTGCCGACGTATGCGTAGCGGTTCAGCGTCCACGGCTGAGTCGCGTTCCCCGGCCACGTATCTTCGGTCAGAAAACGGGCTGCAGTCGTATCATACCAGCGGGCGTCGTAATCCATCAGGCCGGTCTTGTCGTCATAATGCTGACCGGTGTAGCCTGCGGTATTGTACGGCGCGGCAATGCCGCTGAAGATGCCGCCGAAAGCGTCGTAGCGGTAGCTCTCGATGACGCTGCCATGGCGGTCGGTTAGCTCGCTGACCGTATGTCTGCCGTTAGACAAATAATACATCAGGCCGCCGTTTGTATCCATATCCGGCTCTTTGCTCGGATTTGTCAGCCCGTGCAGTCCGAACATCTTACGAGACACGACCTCGCTGCCTGGACCCACGTAATATTCGGCATACGGGGAGCCTTTGTCGCTGTATTCCTTATGGATGACATTGGACAAGCCCATGTACAAATACGCAGTCTGCTCCAAATCTGGTTGTACCGGCGGAGCATCAGGATCGCCAGGAGCAGGATCGCCGTAAAATTTCTTATACAATCCGTATTTGTTGCCTTCACCGTTTAACAGCGCATTCTCATTTGGAGTTCCATTGCCATTGCCATTGCCATTGCCATTGCCATTACCGTTGCCGTTGCCATTGCCATTACCATTGCCATTCCCACTGCCGTTTGCATGATCATTACCATTACCATTACTATTGTTTTTATCGTTTTCGTTACCATTTCCATTGCCGTTGTTGCCTTTGCAACCCTCCTTACCGTAAGCATTTCCGTTATTTGCATTGTCGGACTTTCCATGCTCTTTTTCTTTGTCTTTGCCATCGCCATTGCCATTGCCATTGCCATTGCTATTGCTATTGCTATTGCTATTGCCATTGCCATTGTCTGGTTCTTCTTCGCCCGCTACCGTCCCTTCGGGCGTCCATTGATGGAATGTCAGCTCTTCACGCGAAACTTTTCTGCCCAAACCGTCATAGGCATATTTGGCGTAACCGCCGTCCTCAAATACAACATCCGTGAGTTGGTTCGCGTTGTCGTAAGCATACTCGACACGGCCATCAGGACCGATCTGTGCGATTTGGTTGCCGTTATCGTCGTATTCGTAAGCCGTATCTCCGGCTTGCAGCAATTGGTTCAAAGCATTGTAGCTATACTGTATCTCAGTCCCGTCAATCGTCATGGACAACCTGTTGCCGACCGGATCATACGAATAAGCAGCATGAGTATAACGGTCCATTAAATAGCCCGGCTGCAACTCCTTAAAGCTTGAAGACGGGATATCTTCAGCGATCTCTAATGCGCCCTCGTCTTCATTCGTAATTGATTCGTCAATTCCCGTAGGGCATGAGAGTTCACTGTTCTTCTTATTCCCTATCTCTTTACCGTTGCCCTTTTCGTTTCCTTTGCCGTTTTCTTTGCCATTACCATTGTTTCCGTTGTTTCCGTTGTTTCCGTTGTTTCCGTTGTTTCCGTTGTTGCCATTGTTTCCGTTGTCACCGTTGTTTCCGTTGTCACTACTGTTGCCATTGCCATGATCGGAACCGCCGCCATTACCTTCACTATTACCGGGGTTGCTAGTGTCCGGGGAACCGGAATTTCCGTTGCTGGAGTCGTTGCCCCCGTTGCCTTCATTTCCTCCTGTGCTAGCTTCGCCGTTCCCGCTGTTATTGCCTCCACTATTCCCGCCACCATTGCCTTCACTGTTCCCGGCATTATCATTACCCTTTTCTTTGTCCGCTGCGGCGATCTGGACAGAGGAAGCGTATAAATAATCGTTATTCAAGCCGGCTACTTTGGCATAGGGCTCACTCGAAGCAGTCTCGGTACTGCCATACCTCACATCGGTCAAGCGATTTAATACGTCGTAGCCATAGTCAATCCGGGTGCCGTCGGCTTCCGTCTCGGAAATCCGGTTGCCCGACGCATCGTACTCATAGGCAAAGGACGAAATCGTCGAACTGGCAGCGTTGCGGTTGTCCACTTTAACAAGCTGTCCATCTTGGTCGTACGTGCTATTGATTTGATTTCCGTTTGCTAAGTCGCGTTTGGTCTCCAAACCTAGCGCATTATATTCAAAGGCGCTTCGATTTCCGTCCGGGTCCGTCATGCCGATCATCTGGTCGCGAACGTCATATTCATAACGGGTAACTCGATCTTCGCTATTAGTTAGCTGTGTAAGATTGCCGTTTGCATCGTAATCGTATTCGATCGACTTGCCCAGCGTCGCATTGGTTTGAGAAGCGAGCCTTCCGAGCTGGTCATACGAGAATTGCTCACTGGAAGCCCGATTGGATACTTGAGACAATCGGCCCAACACATCGTAAGCATATTCGGTTTTATCGTCTACGGATTCCACAGCAGACAGTTGTCCGCGCGGCGTATAGGAATAACGGGCCGACTGCATCTTCGGATCGAGCTTTTCCGTCAATTGTCCGGCCGCATCATAACTATACTTCGTATATTTGCCCAGTGCATTGATTTCTGTAAGCGGCTGCCCGTTTAGGTTATACGTCCAGTTGCGGCTATTCCCGTTCGCATCCGTCAATTGGGCGAGCTGTCCCATTCCATCGTACGTGTAGGTTGTCTTACTGTTTAACGCGTCTGTTGTGGAAACCAATTGATTCAGAGCGTCGTAGTCGTATTGCGTTTGGTGTCCCAATGGATCGACCAGTGAGGCAAGATTACCGCTTGCGTCATATTCCCGCCGCTCCACTGAACCGCTCGGAGCCGTCCGTTTCACAAGCCGATTTAAGTCGTCATAATCGAATGTCGTTACAGATCCCAGCGCATCCGTTACGGTGGTCAGCAGACCGGAGGCATTGTATACCCAGTGGGCGGAATAACCCGCCGGGTCTTTCATTTCGGTCATGCGGCCAACCTGATCATAAGCATACTCGGTCCTGTGCTTAAGCGGATCTTCCATCGCGATAACGTTGCCTTCACCGTCGTATTCATAGACGTAAGCCGAACCGTGAGGATCGACGGTTTTGACGGGCTGTCCCAAAGCGTCATATTCATAGCTCCAGATCGATCCAAGTGCGTCCTGCTGCTGAATCAATCTGCCGAGCGCATCGTATGCATATAGCGTCTCTGCTCCGAGTTCATCCCGCTCTATAGTTATAAGACCAATGACGTTGTACTCCTGTGATTTCCGATAACCCAAAGGATTCGTTTCCGAAACGACCCGGCCCAAGGGATCGTATTCCCACTTCCACACGCCGCCTTCGGCGTCCGTACGCTGCTTTAAATATCCATCTGCGCTGTAAGAGTTTTGTATTGTTCCGCCATTGGGCAATGTCGCTTGAGCGAGTCGATCGAGCGCATCGTATTCATAGACCGTCTCGGCATTCAAGGCGTTCGTCTCTTTAGTTAGATTCCCAACCCAATCATATTCGAACTTCGTTACACCGCCATTCGGCTCGGTCCTGCCGACAACCTGCTGTTTGGCGTTGTATTCCCACGAGGTTAGATTCCCGCTTGCATCGATTTGTTGAATCGGGTCTCCAAGAGCGTTGTAAACCCACTCCGTAGCGTGTCCAAGCGGATCGGTCGATTTCACGATCCGATCCAGGGCATCTGTCTGCAAGGTTGTCGAAGCTCCGCTCGCATCGGTCATGGTCCGAATGCCCTGTATATCATCATAGACGATCTCCGATCGCATGCCGCGTCGATCCGTTTCGGAAGCCAATCGCCCCAATACATCATATGAATATTGTTTGGACGCCCCTAATGCATCGGTGATTTGCAAAGTACGACCCGCTCCGTCATAACGGAACGCCGTCGTTTGCTGAAGCGCATCCGTTACAGATACGGTCCTGCCTAGCGCATCGGTCTGGTACTTAGTCGCAGCTCCCTGCGGGTCAACGCTGCGAACCAGCCTTCCCGCCTTATCGTACTCATACGTTTCTGCCTGACCGAGCGCATCCGTTATCTTGGTCGGTAAACCGAGTTCATTGTAGGTCCACGTTGTTTCGTGACCCGCCTCATTCACATAACGGATCATCTCGCCTGATTTGCTGTAATTGTAAGAGGTAACTTGGCCTAAAGCATCCGTAATTCGTTTAACCTGACCGTTCGCATCATATTGAAAATCGGTCATGCGTCCCAACGCATCGGTCTGATTGATCAAACGACCCATCGCATCGTATTCTAGCTTCGTGACCGCACCGACCGCATTTTTAACTTCGGTCATTTGACCGAGGGCGTTATACGTCATCTCCTCCGTTTGGCCCAGCGGGTTGATGGTTTTAACGGCTTGTCCCAAAGCATTATATTCCCATGACCATCTAGACCCCATGGCGTCGACAAAAGCCGTTCTGCGATCCATGGCATCATAGAAAAACTCGCTCTTGCGGTCTCGGAAATCTGTTGCCGTTTTAACATTCCCTATGGCATCATAGGTAATTTCCGTCGTTTGATTCAGTGCGTTGGTTACTTTGACGATTTGATCCATATCATTATAGACATAAGATGTTTCGGCGCCTGCCGGATCGATAGTTTCCAGCAATCTGCCAACGGTATCATATGTGTATTTGGTTTGATTGCCGATCGCATCCGTGATTAGAGTCGGCAGACCAAGCTCGTTATATGCCATTGTGCTGGTATGTTCAAGCGGATCGGTCACTCGCTTGATTTGGTTGCGTAGATTAAACTCATAGGTGTATGTTCCGCCCGCCGCATCGGTAACGATCGTATGGTTCAATTGATCGTTATAGGCCCACTTCGTTTCTCTTCCTTCAGGATTGACGGTCCGGACAATCCTCCCCAGAAAATCGTATTCAAATTGCGTCGTCTGCCCTAACGCATCTGTTGCTTTGGTGAGTTGTCCGCCCGCATCGTATTCATAGGATATAATTCCGCCAAGCGGATCGGTGGCTGACGTTAACAGGCCTGATTTATTATAGGCCAACTGCATTATATTACCGACCGAATCAACGACCTGTTGTACCCGATTGGCACCGTCGTAAACGTAAGTGATCGCTTGACCGAGTGGGTTTATAACTTTGGCCGGCTGTCCGTTTGCCCCATAGCTCACTTCGCTAATACTTCCATCGCGGTTCACGGTTTTTATTAACCGGTTTGCTTTGTCATAGGCATACTGAATGGCGGTTCCGTCCGGGTACGTTGTTTTCTTGAGCAGACCCAGATCATTATATTCATTCGCGATTAGGCTTCCGTCCGGACGCCGTTCGGTCAATACTCTGCCCAATCCGTCATAAGTATACTGTCGGGAGCGTCCCAGAGGATCTTTGGCCTCCAGCAACCTGCCTTTATTGTCATAAAGCAGTTTAGTCTCGCGGCCTTGTTCGTCTTTGACCTTAGAGAGTTGTCCGGTCGCATCGTATTCATACGCCAGCTTGCCGTTCGGCGACTCGACGGTCTTTACTCCGGACGGGCCATAAGTATAAACGGTTGTTCTTCTCAGAGGATCGACCAGCTTAGTAACTCTGCCAAGTGCATCTCGTGTAAATATCGTTTCCCGGCCGAGCGGATCGGTGACTTTAGATAGCCGTCCCATACGGTCATAGCTGTAAGAATCCGATCTTTGCAGCCCATCCTTGATGTGAACCAAATTGCCTTCCTTTGTTCTCTCATAGGTCGTAAAGAAGCCAAGAGGATTCTTCTCCGATAGAAGCAATCCGTTCCGGTCATATTGATATTCCGTTACGGCATCATCGCCGGTAACAAGACGAATCGCGTTTCCATCGTCATCATAGGTCATACCCGCTTGAAATCCGCCCGGTGAGGTTTCTTTCACCAATCGTCCATTAGGGTCATACCCGTACGCAGTCACATTTTCGAGCGGATCAGTCTTCCGAATAATATTCCCTTCCGCATCGTAAGCAAATCGAATGATCCCGCTCGCCTCATTAGTCATCGCAACGAGCTGCCCTTTATCGTCGTAGCCAAAATGGGCTATAACACCGTCGGGATTGGTCCTCGCCTCAATATTGCCGTTATCGTCGTAAACGAACGTTGTCTCCGTACCGTCTGGATGCTCGATTCGCTTCGGCAGCTTCCATCTGTCGTCATATTCGTACGTCGTCACGGCACCGCCGGCTTCCGTTTTTTTCGTGACATTGCCGTCGGTGTTATATTCGGTCTCTTCGATTCCTCGAACCGACTCTATTCTCGTAATCTTTCCCTTGTCATCGTATTGATAGCTAACCGTCTCATCTAAGGGATTGGTCATGCTCGAGACTTTGCCATCTGCGATTCCGTATGTCCACTTGTTGTTCAGCGCATCTGTCACAATAGACTTGTCTTCACTATAGACAAAGGCAAGCTGAATCGAGCCGCTGCTATCCAGAATAGACTCGACTTTGTTCTGATCGTTATACCGGAAAGTCTTGACCGCGCCCTCGCCGTTTGTTATCGAGGACAGGCGGTTCGTACCGTCATATCCGTAGCTGACAGTTCTCCCTTCCGGTGACACAACTTTCGCAAGGCGTCCGGAAGCGGTGTAGCTGAAAGTGAACGCATTCTGCATCGGATCGATTATTTTCGCAATTAAGCCATTCTCCCACTCGAATTGGATGCTGCGATTTGCCGTATCCGTAATGCTGGTCAGCTTGCCGTCGGTGTTATAGGTAAAGGACATCGTATTTCCATATCGGTCCTGCAGCTTGACCATCTTTCCTGCATTGACATCCTGCTCGCTGCGCCAAGGCGCAAAATAGCCATTGTATGTAATTTTCGCCCCGCTGCTTTTGGTGACGACGTATTCACTCTCGCTGATCCGCTCCAATTGTTCCCCGTCGATAGGCTCGTAGTGGCCCTTATGCAGCTCATAGTTCACTTTGTCGTCCCCGTCGTATTCCAGAATATATCCGTCGGGATCGTCTTTAATGAATGTATAACTGTTAACCGTTTCATCATAGCGGAATTCGCCTATTGCATAATCGGCGTACATGCGCAGGAGAGAATTCCAGTTATAGTCCCACCCGATCCCGAAGGCGCCCGGTTCGCTGCCCGAGCTGTCGTATGTCCGCTCCAAGTCGAATCCGAACCCAATGCCAGGCAGATGAATATCCGTGGATTGCAACTTAAATTGACCAGTGGCCAAGTCCACTGGGTGGTTCATCGGATCTTCAGACTCAGGACCTGCGGCTGTTCCGGTTGAAGCTCTACCTGACGAACCCGCTCCAGGAGCCGCCGGCTGTCCAGAGCTCAATGCTGAAGGCAAAGAAGGGACCGCGTTTTGTAAGGGATTAGGCATAGGAGGACGATAGCCGTCAGCTTGTCCCGGCAATTGCTTCAATATCTCCAAAGGATCAACATAACCCGGAGCCGTGCTGCCGTTTCCTCCCATAGCAAAGACGGACGTTTGCATCGAACTGAAAACAACAAGAAATACCATAATGCTGACTAAAATACGCTTCTTCATAACATACCCTCCTGAGATTATTGCTTTTCGAAAGGAAAGCAACTTTTTGCTGCAATGCGGGGATCGATAAAAAAACGTACAAAAAACAGCCCGACGCAAACCCGCGAGGATTGCGTCAAGCTGCATCAAGGCATAAATAATAAATTCACCTTTGGCAGCCTGGCAATCATAGCTCGGTTAGAGCTTTAGACCCATGGCTTTGCGTCATCCCCTTTCGGGGATTTTGCCTTTATCACGATAATTATGTTGAAAAAAGAAGAATTATCCATATTATATGGAACTAATCTACTAAAATCAACAGTTTTTTAGTAATTTAGATGTGCTAGAGGAAAGAGATTTCAGGGTCTAAAAAACCATTCCTTTTGACTCAATCGAGCTGACGAGCAAAGTGCCAATTGCTTAAGTTGAGGATGCAAATTTGCATAAATAATAATAACCAGCCTTCTCCGGCTACTGATACCGGGGATAGACTGGTTCGGTCCTCAAACAAACTGTATTTCATTCATTTTTTTTACAACACGATTCGTTTCTTAGTATATCGGTTCGCGTAGGTTGAAGCGGCGTAAGCATCGGGTTTGACTCGCGGGGCATACATGCCCATGGCTTCCACGCGATCGACCATCTCTTGAACATAGAGCGCCGTCTTATTGATCACCGGTTCCGTTCCCGCATCGATGTCGATATAGGTTTCAAGGATGGCGCCTTGATACACGTGGGGAAGGAGCAAGGTTTCCATCTTCGTGACGACAAAAGAATCAAAGTAGCCTGCGACCCTCTGGGAGAACGAAGTTTCGAGAGCAAGCTTCTCTCGAATCGAAGAGAGCTGCCTCGGAACGGCCAATTGCCGGTAACAAGCCCATGCACCTTTTCCGATACGATAAATAACGATGCCTGTCACGAATTTGGTATGGCCGCGATGCACTTGGCTGTCCGTGCCGATAACGAAATGGTATGCGCATTTGGGATCCTGGGAAATAAACCTGAGAATTCGCTCGAGTACATGATCAAGGGACATACCGCACTCCGACACGTTCTGAAAGCTCAACTCATCACACATGGAAATCGTATTCATCATGGTCATTTCCTTCACCTCTGCCACGCATGCTGTCTTACCTACCTATTGTATGGCGCTGATGACCGAACTCGAACCACCGCGGTTTATGAAAACTTTCTTACTTATGAAGACTTGTTTTTCCGATTTATTTTACTCGCTGGGCGAAGGGTACTATAATAAATAAAGTGGCTCTGCAAGTAAAACAAAAAAACCCGATCAAAGGGGATCCTATAGGTGGCAAAAAGAGTGCTAGTGATGACCGCCGTTGAAGTGGAGAGAGAAGCGGTACTGCGAGGTGTTCGCGGGGATAGCCGATTCGAGGTGCTTGTGGCGGGAGTCGGTCCGATCTCGGCTGCGGTCAGAACGACGACGGCATTGGCAATGGCAAACGGATCGGAAGCCTCCGGATTTGATCTCGTCGTGAGTGCGGGAATCGGCGGAGGGTTCGCGAATCAGGCAGATATCGGCACGATTGTCGTGGCGTCCGAAGTAATTGCAGCCGATCTCGGCGTTCAGACGCTGGACGGGTTTAGCAGCATCGATGAGCTTGGCTTCGGCACTAACCGTTTACAAGTCGAGCCGGATCTATCTTCTCGATTGGTTGAAGCTCTTCGCGCGGGGGGATTAACAGTCGGCTTCGGCCCTATTCTCACCTTATCGACGGCCACGGGTACGGCTGCAACTACAGCGGAATTGGCCAAACGTATTCCTGGAGCTTCTGCGGAAGCTATGGAAGGATTCGGGGTTGCGGCGGCGGCATATAGCCGCAACGTCCCTTTCTTGGAAATACGCGGAATCTCCAATAGGGTCGGACCGCGCGACAGGGAATCGTGGCGAATCGGGGAAGCTCTAGCCGCGCTCGAAGCGGCATGTTCTCATTTATCGGAGGTCATATCATGAAAATCGCATTCTCGCCTTGCCCCAACGACACATTCGTGTTCCACGCCTTGGTGCATGGGCTTATTCCTGGTACGCCAACGTTTGATGTGACTTATGCCGATATTGATATAACTAATAATCTGGCTGCGAACTCCGATGAACTCGATATCCTAAAAATTTCATATGCAGCGCTTCCGTGGGTTCTGCCCGAGTACAAGCTCCTGCCATGTGGCGGCGCGCTTGGGCGGGGATGCGGACCGCTCGTTCTGACGACCGGTGCCGGAGATTCGTCCGATGCTTCCCGATTGTCCGGCCAAAGAGTTGCCGTTCCTAGCGAAAGATCGACCGCCTATCTTCTATTCCGATTGTGGGCCGCTCAGAACGTCCCCGGGGGAATTGGCGAAATCGTGGTCATGCCTTTTCACGAAATCATGCCCGCCGTACGCGACGGTTTAATCGATGCTGGATTGGTCATCCATGAGGCTCGTTTCACATACCCAAACTATGGACTATCAATGCTGGTCGACTTGGGCAACTGGTGGGAGAACGACACGGGATTCCCGATTCCGCTAGGTGCGATCATCGCTAAGCGCTCTCTCGGTTTATCGGCTGTTAGCGCCTGGATTCGCGAGTCCGTTGAGTATGCTTGGCAGCATCCGGAAATCTCAAGAGAGTATGTCCTGAACCACGCTCAAGAGATGGACCCGGATGTCGCTCAATCGCATATTGATCTGTATGTGAACGAGTTCACCGCAAACTTAGGAGACGACGGTTATCATGCCGTCGCCACCCTTCTGCAACGAGCCATGGATGAAGGACTAATCCCGCAAATGGACTTGGCGTCTCTTCGGTAAATCGATAGTCTTATAGTTTGGAGTCGTCCGCAGCGTCAAGCCACTGCTCGATCTCGCCGATAACGGAAGCAACACAGCCTTTTTCAAACGGTGAAATCAACCCGGCAACTCGTACCAACTCGGTGAAGGATTGGCTGCCCCCTTGTTTACACAGTCTCAGATAATCTTGCCAGGCATTATTCGGATTTTCCTGGCTCCTTTTCCAGAATTGCAGCGCACAAATTTGTGCTAACGTATAGTCAATGTAATAGAACGGGCTTTTATAGATATGGGCCTGTTTTTGCCAGAAGCCGCCTCGCTCCAAATAAGCTTGATCGTCGTAGACGCGGTGCGGTAAATATTTACGTTCGATCTCCCGCCACATTTGTTTTCTCTCTGCGGGCGTCATGTCAGGCTGCTCGTAAATCCGGTGCTGGAACTCATCTACAGCAACTCCGTAAGGAATAAACTCCAGGGCATTGCTTAAATGGATGAATTTATATTTGTCGGCGTCTTCCTTAAAGAACAGCTCCATCCATGGCCATGCAATGAATTCCATGCTCATAGAGTGAATTTCGCACGCTTCCAAGGTAGGAAAATAATATTCCGGCACTTGGAAATCACGGCTGCAGTACACTTGGAAAGCATGACCGACTTCATGCGTCAGCACATCGATATCTCCGGCAGTTCCATTGAAATTAGAAAAGATAAAAGGAGCTTTATACTCGCTGATATATGTGCAGTAGCCGCCGCCTCGCTTGCCCTTTTTGGAAACGAGCTCTAGAAGGCCGCTATCGGTCATAAAGTTATAGAATTCATCCGTCTCCGGAGACATTTCGGCATACATAAGGCGGCCCTGTTCGACGATCCAATCGGGATCTCCCTTTGGCACTGCATTGCCCGAAGGAAAACTGAAGTCATCGTCATAATAATGAATCCTCTCCACGCCAATCCGGGCTCGCTGCCGTTCCTTCAACTTGGAGGCTACGGGGACGATATAATCTAATACTTGCTGCCTGAAATCAGCTACCTTGCCCGCATCGTAATCGGAACGGTTCAAGCGGATGTAAGCCAACTCAACGAAGCTGTTGTATCCGAGCTTTTTGGCAATTTGCGTTCGGATCTTAACGAGCTGATCGTACAGTTCATCCAGCTTCGGCTCGTTTTCTTCAAGAAATCCGTAACGGGCATCGGCCGCTTTTTTACGCATCGACCGATCCGTCGAGAGTTGGAATGGAGTTAATTGGGCAAGATTTCGTTCTTCACCCTCAAAGATGATTTTGGCAGAAGCAATCAGCTTCGAATATTCACTGGAGAGCTTGTTTTCTTGTACCAGGTCATCGATAATCTCGGGGGTAAAACTTTTCAATGATAAACTGGCAATGGTGAACAGCTGTTTCCCCCACTTCGCTTCTAACTCCGAACGGAAAGGAGAGTTGACCATAGCGGTAAAATACTTGGTGACCAGGCCTTGATATTTCGGTTGCATCTCATCTACGAAATCTTGCTCCGCTTTATAAAACTCGTCTGTCGTATCAATCTAATTGCGAATAGAAGCGATTTCTGACATGGATTCCACTTTACTTCGCACATGATTGATTTGCGTCATGATTTCATCTTGCTCGCCAAACGATGCCACCTTATTAAACTGTTCTAAAAGAGAATCAAACTCTGCCTCAATAGCAGGGAAATCGACTCTTTCATATGTAAAATTCTGAAACTTCAAAGACAACACATCCTTTTTCATATTCTAATAAGATGTTATCATTCGACGCAGGTTAATATTAACTATACAGGAATATCTTTGGTTCTAAAAGATTATTCAATAAGTAGCAATCCATTGTTGATGATAGCTTGATGAAACGACAAAAAATGGAGTGCAAACTGCTGCCAGTTTGCACTCCATTTTTCCATGTCATTTTTATTTAGAAAACACCATTAATCAGCAATCCGGTGGTTGGAATCTGGAGATAAGATTGCATTGTCGATTGGTACGACGCGAATTGCTGCATGGCTTGCACCTTTTGATTAAGCAAACTGCTGGCCGACACTCCATTGAAACGATCGGTCGCCTTCTCCAAGCTCTTGGCCAAGCCCGTACTACCGCTAATCGCTCTATTCGTTTGCTCATAGTTCGTACTCAAACTTTGCTTGAATTTCGTTTCATCCAGCTTCAGCGATCCGTCGCCGTTCTTTTTCACGCCTATCTGTTCGTACGAACCGGAGCTTATGACGCTCTCCAAGCTTCTTTTGACCGACGGGTTCAAGTAACCTCCCGCTTCTTGTAACCGGTCATGCATAGCATTGTAGCTGGATATCAATTGCTTGACTTGTTCAACGGCTTTCTTCTCATCCGGGCGGACCTCTATGTCGACGGCATCCGAAGTTGGTTTAAGCAGAGTAGCCGTAACCTTACCCTTCTCGAGATCAATCGTGTTGGATTGAGACGATTGGGCAGCTCCGCCATTCACGGTATAAGAGGCATCGGATGCGGCTGTCGTGACCGTTGTAATCCCTGCCGTCATCGCAGCGTTGCCGATCTCATCCGTAATGTTGAACGCTTGATCCGTACCTGTTTTGTCGCTCTTTAGCTCGAGCTTGGAAGTTTCCGTATTCGTATCGGTTACGATGCTGGCGGTAACGCCAGTCTTCTCCTCATTAATGGAATTCTTAACCTTGTTCAATGCTTGTTCGTTCGTATCTGTAGCCGATATATGGCTTGAAATCGTTGTGGATTTGCCGCCGATCGTAATCTTGAATTGATTGGTCCCGCTTTCTATTCCGGTCAAACTGCCTTTATTCAAGCTTGTTCCGCTGTTCTTCTGAGATTCGGCCAGCGAGTTAACCTTTACTTTATAAGTATTTAATGAAGCTCCGCTCTCCGCCCATGCGGAAACCTTCGATTTATCGGTCGATTGTGCTTCTCTTGCTTGCAAAGACGATGTGTTCTTCTGCAACAAACCGTTTGCTGAGGACTGAACGCTCTGCGCCGATATAAGGAATTTCACGATACCTGTCACCGCAGCTTTAGCAACTTGCTCAAACGGATTCGGAGATGGCTTTGACCACAAACCGGCGTGCTGCCGGAAAGCCGTCTGGCTGAAAGGCGACTGCATATACGAGGAGACGGGAGATACGATTCTGTTGGCAGCTCCAGCGGAATATAACATCCTGTCATCATCCTTCCAGATCAAAGTATATGCTCTTAGAGTATACCACTCTGCATTTTTTTACACAATCATCCAATTTTACACCTGAAATTTACCAATCCGTAACAACAGGAGTCATATCGGCCATAATAGTGCAATCTAGGTTTATTAGGTTTTTGATCATCGATCTATTACATAGATTATTCTTATGCCAAATCATCACTATTTCTGAATGAAGAAATACATTAAAATGGAATAGGGTGCAAATGGCTTCAAACTTGTGCCCGAGTATGACTAACATGAATGCAGAGGGATGCACAATGTCAGACGACAATGAAAAAAGGCAAGGACAATGGCAGCAATTTTTCGGCCCCAATCTAGGTTACATCCAAGAACAATACGACATTTACTTGCAAAATGCGGAAGCCGTAAGCCCGCAATATCGTGAGCTATTCGTTCAATATGGCGCTCCTCCCCGCGCCGATTCGCTGGTGACGAAAAATCAGGTCACCGGAACGGAACAACCCCAGCCCCGTGAAGGAACGAATTCCGCTGACGCCGATTTGCTCAAGAAAGCAATTGCCGCCGGGCAATTGGCATGGAATATACGGGCATTCGGTCATCTAGCGGCGAATATCGATCCGCTCGGACTCAGCCCTAAAGCTAGCGCCAAGATGATTGAACCAAGCACCTACGGTTTGACCGAATCCGATTTGCAGAAACTGCCTCCCGAATGCGTATGGGAAGATGCTCCCTATCCGATGAAGAACGGCTGGGAAGCCGTTCAGAAGCTGCGCGAGGTATATACGGGACCGATCGCTTTCGAATTCGGTCACGTCCATGCGGAACAAGAACGCAAATGGTTAAACGAACGGGCAGAATCCGTCATTCCTTCGACTACCTTACTCGCTTCCGAACGCGAGGCATTGCTTAGAAAATTACTCGAGGCGGAACAGTTCGAGGATTTCCTGCAGCGTACTTTCGTGGGACAGAAGCGATTTTCCGCGGAAGGAATCGAAGCCCTTATTCCGCTTGCGGACGAGATCGTGCACGAGCTGACGAACGACGGCGCTCGCCATATCGTTATGGGAATGGCCCATCGCGGACGTTTGAACGTACTCGCTCATGTTTTGGGCAAGCCATACGGCAACATTTTCTCGGAATTTCATCACTCTCCTAATAAGAACCTCATTCCGTCCGAAGGCTCCATCGGCATTAATTACGGCTGGACCGGAGACGTGAAATACCATTTGGGCGCCAATCGTTCGATTCAATCCGGCGAAACGGCAGAAACGCGGTTAACGCTGGCCAACAACCCGAGCCATCTCGAATACGTCAACCCGGTCGTAGGCGGTTTTGCTCGTGCCGCACAAGAAGATCGAAGCAAGCCGGGTTACCCGATCCAGAACCTCGATTTGGCCGCCTCCATCATCATGCATGGAGATGCTGCATTCTCGGGAGAAGGAATCGTGGCGGAGACGCTTAACTTCAACAATCTTAAGGGCTACATGAGCGGCGGAACGATTCATATTATCGTCAATAACCGGATCGGCTTCACGACCGAAAGCCATGACTCGCGTTCCACCCACTACGCCAGCGACTTGGCCAAAGGATTCGAAATTCCGATCATTCACGTGAACGCGGACGATCCGGAAGCGTGTATCGCCGCTGCGCGGATGGCTAGCGAGTACCGTACGCTGTTCAAGAAAGATTTCCTTATAGACCTTATCGGTTACCGCCGTTATGGCCACAATGAGACTGACGATCCAGAAACGACGCAACCGCTTATCTACAAGAAAGTAAAGGCGCATTCTCCTGTAAGCCGTCTCTATGCGGACAAACTGATCCGTGAGGGCTCACTTTCCGCTGAAGCCGCCGAACAGATCAAACGGGATGTGCAGAACAAGCTGAAGTCCGCTTATGATCAGGTCAAGGGCCAAGAACATAAAGACCCTGTCCATCAATCGCAACCGACGGCATACAGCCTCGGAGATGCTAAACCCATAACCGCCGTCCCTATCGATACCCTGCGCGCAATCAACAAAGGATTATTGTGCTGGCCGAAATCATTCAAAGTATACGGAAAGCTTCAGCGCATTCTGGAACGCCGGGCAGACGCTCTGAATGATGGCGAGAAGGTGGATTGGGGCCACGCGGAGACGCTTGCTTTCGCTTCGATATTAGCGGATGGCAGACCGATTAGGTTAAGCGGCCAAGACGTGGAACGCGCAACCTTCGCGCATCGGAATCTTCTCCTGCATGATTTCGAAACGGGCGACACCTTCTGCCCGCTCCATGAGTTGCCGGAAGCGAAAGCTTCCTTCGCTATCCATAACAGCCCGCTCTCCGAAGCAGGCGTTCTCGGATTGGAATATGGCTACAATGTTTACGCTCCCGAAACAATGGTAATCTGGGAAGCGCAATACGGTGACTTCACGAACGCCGCTCAGGTTCTGATCGATCAATTCATCTCCGCCGGACAGTCCAAGTGGACGCAACGCTCCGGATTGATTATGTTGCTGCCGCACGGTTATGAAGGTCAAGGTCCCGAGCATTCCAGCGCTCGAATGGAGCGATTCCTGCAACTATCCGGCGAGGAAAACTGGACTGTCGCCTATTTGACCAGCGCGGCCCAATATTTCCACTTGCTCCGCCGTCAGGCATCCATTACGAATACGGAATCGGCTCGTCCGCTTATCGTAATGGCACCGAAGAGCATGATCCGCAATCCGTACGTAGCTTCTCCGGCCTCGCTGCTCAGCGATGGTTCGTTCCATACCGTGCTCGAACAACCCGGCCTTGGATCAAATCCGCAACGCGTGGAAAGGCTCGTTCTCTGCACGGGGAAAATCGCGGTCGACTTGGCAGAAGAGCTCGACAAATCCGCAGATGTCAACCGTGACTGGTTGCACATTGCCCGCGTAGAACAGTTGTACCCGTTCCCGCAGCAAGAGATCAAAGCGATTATCGACCGCTTCCCGAATTTAACGGAAGTGTTATGGGTTCAAGAAGAACCGAAGAACATGGGCGCTTGGAGCTATATGGAGCCCCGCCTCCGCGAGCTCGTTGAATCGGAGACGACAGTTGGTTACATTGGACGTCCGAAACGTTCAAGCCCGGCGAGCGGCTACCAACAGATTCACAGTTTCGAGCAGCAGTTCATCGTTACGCAATCTTTAGTCCAAAAAAAGAAATCGGTTGTTAAATCCGGGAGGTAAAAGCAATGCATGACATTATAGTACCAGCGATGGGCGAATCCATTACGGAAGGAACCATTTCGAAATGGATCGTCAAAGTAGGAGACACCGTCCAACAAGGCGACCTGCTGCTGGAGCTGGAGACGGATAAAGTAAACTTGGAAATCAGCGCGGAACAAGACGGCGTCGTAACGGAGATTCTCATGAACGAAGGGGATACCGTTAAGATCGGGGAAGCCGTCGGCAGAATCGGCGCAGCCGATCAAGCGGCTCAGAAGGCGGAGATAGCTGCCGCTCCTGCCGCTCCCCAGAAGGAGAGCGTACCTGCTCCTGCGATCGCACCGGCGCTACCTGTTGCCCCAGCCGCATCAATCAGCAGCGATAGCACTTCTACTCTAGCGACTCCTGCAGCCAGGAAGCTGGCGCGGGAAAAGGGAATCGATCTGAACACCTTGCCTGCCCGCGATCCTATTGGACGCATTCATTCAAGCGATGTTGCATCCGCCGGAACGGCCGCTTCAAGCGCACCCGCTCCGCAGCCGGCGCCTAAAGCCGCAATCGACAAACCTACGACGAATTCGAACAAGCCGGAAGAACGCAAGCGGATGTCCCGCCGTCGCCTGACGATCGCGAAACGGTTAGTCGAAGCGCAACAAACCGCGGCAATGCTGACAACCTTTAACGAAGTCGATATGACTGCCATCCTTGAAGTACGCAAACGCCGCAAGGATTCCTTCAAGGAGAAACATGACGTCGGCTTGGGTTTCATGTCCTTCTTCACCAAAGCGGTAGTCGGAGCGTTAAAGGCTTTCCCTCTGCTTAATGCGGAGATCAACGGCGAAGACATTATTATTAAAAAATATTACGATATCGGCATCGCCGTTTCGGCCAAGGAAGGATTAGTCGTTCCTGTCTTGCGCGAGGCGGACCGCCTTGGATTCGCGGAAATCGAGCGGACGATCGGTCAATTGGCTGGCAAAGCCCGTAACAATACGCTTGAATTGTCCGAGCTTCAGGGTGGTACGTTCACCATCACGAACGGTGGAGTATTCGGATCGCTGCTGTCCACGCCAATCTTGAATGCACCGCAAGTCGGCATACTCGGCATGCACAAGATCCAGCTTCGTCCGATTGCCCTCGATCAAGAGCGTATGGCTAACCGTCCGATGATGTACATTGCCCTGTCCTATGACCACAGAATCGTAGACGGAGCTGAAGCGGTACAATTCCTTGTTAAAATCAAGGAAATGCTCGAGGATCCCGAAACGTTGCTTCTAGAAGGTTAAACTTATGAGTTAAAAAACCTTTTCACCGCTGCTTGATGTGCGCAGGCCGGTGAAAAGGTTTTTTCTGTTAATCGATAGTCGAAGCGTTTGGTGCGCTGTAGTTCGGTTTAGGTATCATTACGACTGTTGCTTCTCCCAGACGGCGGAGTGGTTCCTGACCAGTTGAAGAAACATTTTAAAGGCAGCAGATTGCCACTTATTTTTATGAAATGCTAGTAATGTAAATAATGTATTTCCATGCTCCCAACTGGCTCCTGCCAATTTCCCTTCTTTCATTTCCGAAGCGACCGAGAAAGACGGCAAGATCGAAAGTCCTAATCCGCACATCACACTTTGTTTAATGGCTTCGATGCTCCAAAACTCTAAAGACGCTTTCGGCGCGACACCGTGCTCTTGCATATATGAGTCAAAAAGCGACCGATAACTGCATCCTTGCTGTGTGGATAAAAATGTTGAATTCGATATAGTTTCAACTAGTCGGGACCATGGATAGGGATGCAAATTTGGAGGAGCAATCAGAACCAAGAGTTCGTGAACCAACTTTTCTACATATAAATCAGGCTCGGCCCATTCTTTATCCAACAAAAAAACCATGTCATATTCACCTGTACGCAACAACCTCAGTGCCTCGGCATTGGAATAGGATGGTTTCAGAATAAGCTGAACTTGAGGATATAAATGAATGAATTCCTTTATAATTGGCGGCAATCGATACTAAGAACGACTTTCTTCCCCAGCCGGTCAAACAAGGGGGCTCCAACCTGTTCCTCAAGCGCCTGAATGTGCATAGTCACTGTGGATTGAGCGTACCCGAGATTCTCTGCCGCTTTTGTAAAGCCGCCTAAATCCAAAATGGATTTAAAAGTCACAAGATGCCGAAGTTCCATTTTTCAATCGCCCCCTGTGTCTACGATTTTAATTATCATATCATCAAAATCGATCATTTGTATCATAACTATCTATTTTACTAATTACATCTCCGTAGCTACACTGTAAACATTGCTGTAGCGATTCACGGGAGGGATGTTAATGAACAAACCATGGATGATTGTAGTGGCCATTGCCACAACATTGCTGTTATGGGCATCCGCATTTGTAGGAATAAGGACAGGGTTAGAAGCTTACTCTCCGACTCATCTGGCGTTGTTGAGATACGCTACGGCTTCCGTTGTTTTGCTTTTATATTTCTATAGTGGAAAAACTCGGCTTCCTGACAAGAGGGATCTGCCCAGAATCTTGCTAATAGGTTTTGTTGGAATTACAGTGTATAACTTGGCATTAAATATTGGGGAATTAAGTGTTACTGCCGGAGCAGCAAGTTTTATTGTCAACTCGGTTCCTATATTCACGACAATACTGGCCGTTTTGATATTAAAGGAAAGGCTTACCTACTGGGGATGGGGTGCTATTATACTCTGCTTTATCGGGGTCTCAATCATATCCTTGGACGATATTCGAAGTTTGCAAGTCAACAGAGGGGCGCTACTGCTTTTAATTGCCGCGATCTCACAAGCCTCTTACTTTGTGTTGCAAAAACCGTTGCTTCGAAAATATCGCCCCGTTGAGGTAACAACCTACGCTATATTATCTGGAACTATGTTTATGATTCCTTTTTCACATCATTTATTTGATGCAATTCAAAATGCACCTATTGCAAAAACAATGGTTGCCATCTATTTAGGTGTATTTCCAGGTGCGTTGGCTTACTTAACATGGTCTTTTGCTCTATCAAAAATACAAGCTTCTACAGTATCGAGTTTTCTTTTCCTCGTTCCGTTATTGACTTTGGGCATTGCACGGGTTTGGCTATCCGAAATTCCAACGTTGTATACATGGATAGGAGGAATTTTGATCTTAGCGGGCGTTGTTGGCATGAATACGTTTAGCCGAAAGATACCCTAATCAGAGACTAGCAGCGCCGCACCTATCGCGCCCGCTTCTTTGCCGAGCAGCGGCGCAACGATTCTGATCCCGGCTGCCATTGTGGAAATTGTCCTCTCCTCAATAACTTGGTGCATGGGGTCGAGCAAAGGGGCTCCTATGCTTGCAGCTCCTCCGCCGATAATCAGTATTTCAGGGTTCGTTGCGTGAATGATACTGACAAGCCCCGCTCCCAACGCTTGTCCGGCCTCTCGGAGGACGGAAGCGGACAATGCATCCCCCATGGATGCCGCTTCCGCGACATGGCGGGAGGTGATTGGATTTCCCTCCGCTTTCTCATTCAACAAATTGGCCTTATCGGGAAACTCGACTGCCAATTGCTGCGCACGTCTGCCGATTGCGGTTCCTGAGGCATAGAGCTCCAAGCATCCGACATTTCCGCAGACGCATTTCGGGCCTTTCCAATCGATCGTGATATGCCCCAATTCACCTGCACTGGAATCTCTTCCCCGTATTAGCCGCCCCCCGCTAATGATTCCAGCCCCAATACCCGTGGATACCGTAACGTAAACGCAGTCCTTCGTTCCTCGACCGGCACCGACCGCCCACTCTCCATATGCTGCCGCGTTTGCGTCGTTTTCCAAACTGACCGGAACCCCGAATGCCTTCTCCAGACGCTTGCCTAACGGAACATCGCTCCATCCCAAGTTCGAAGCGTACGCAACGATTCCCTCCCGGGCATTCAACGTTCCTGCAGTCGCCACTCCGATGCTAACCAATTGTTGCGCAGGCTCTATACATTCGTTGATCATATCAATCATACGATTAATAACGGATTCATGACCTTCTTGGGCGTTAGTGCTTCTCTCGGATTGCTTGAGTATAGCTCCATTCTCGTCCAATATAACAGCGAGTATCTTCGTACCGCCTAAATCAATGCCTGCATAAACTTTCCCAATCATAAACGTACCCCCATGCTAATCATCAAGTCTATAGGTTCACCGTCTTAATCCAATCTCTGGCTATTATAGCCGGGAGCGGCTTGCTGAATAAGTAACCTTGAATGCAGTCGCATTCATACTTCTTGAGATAGGCCAATTGGACGTATTTCTCCACGCCTTCCGCCACTACTTTAATTCTCATGTCCTTGGCAAGACGGATGATAAGCCCCGTTAAGGGCTGTTCTTTACCGTTCTCGGGAATTTGTTCGATGAAGCTTTTGTCGATCTTAAGCGTCGTAATCGGGAGCTTCATTAAATGGCTCAGCGACGAGAATCCTCTGCCGAAATCATCCAGGGCGATTTTCACGCCGGATCCGCTCAACCGGGATAACTTGTCTCCGATGAGATCCAATGACTCGATAACCATCGATTCCGTAATTTCAAGCTCCAAATAACGAGGGTCCAAGCCCGTCTCCTTCATAATATCCATTACCCGCTCGACGAAGTGATGGCCGATAAGCTGCACGACCGACACGTTCACGGATACAATCGGCTTGATGCCATCATGCCTATGAACGGTACGGATGAATTCGCATGCCGTCCGGAGCACCCATTCCCCAATCGGAACGATTAGCTGGGTTTCTTCCGCAATCCGAATGAACTGATCCGGAGGTACTCGTCCGAGTTCGGGACTGTTCCAACGGAGCAATGCCTCGAATCCTTCGACGCGAGAGCTCTCTAGATTAATTTGCGGTTGATAGTGAAGCTCGAATTCCCCGTTATCAAGTGCGTTGCGCAGCAGGCGTTCCATATCGGCCCGATGTTGAACGGGAACGCTTAAAGAGGCTTCGTAGAATGCAAAGCCGTTCTTCCCTTGCTTCTTTACTTGGTATAAGGCGATATCCGCGTTTTTCAGCAGCGGCTCAAGCGTTCTGCCATGCGAAGGAAAACGGGAAATCCCGATGCTTCCGGTCATGTGCATCCGATGTTCCCCAACCGCGAATGGTTTCTCGAACAAGCCCAGCAGCGTTTCGACCCTGTCCTGAAGTCCATCTTCCGGTTCGCGGGAAACGATGATCCACTCATCCCCGCCCAACCGGTAGAGCTGATCCGACGGCTGCAGCCCCTCGGCTAACCTCATGGAGACTTCCCCGATTAGCCGATCCCCGAATGCGTGCCCAAGCGTGTCGTTCACGAACTTGAAATCATCCAAATCAAGATAAAAGAGGGATGCGCCCCTTAATGACGTCAAATTTTCGTATAAAGCCAGCCGGTTCGGAAGCCCGGTCAACTGATCGCGAAAGGCAACTTGGCGAAGCTCTTCACGGCTATTCAGCAATTCAATATATTGATTGTGCAATTTACGCTCCGCAATGCTCATTCGATGCGTGGCTTTGTATATTAAATAAAACAATAACAGAGCCGTTATCACGATGTAGAACCAGCCCTTGATCAGGCTGAAACGCGCAAACATTTCTTTGTTCGAAACAAGGGCATTCAACGCCTGATCCGAGAATAAAATCCATAACGTTCCGCAGATCAAATAAATAAAGGATATTTTTAGGGAAGCCTCAAGAGGCAACTGTACTTTGTACGCTTTGGGCCGATCACGTTCTTGACCCGGCATGGTTCGCCCTCCTTGCACTCGAATGCGCTAGCCTATTTACCCCAAGACGACCTATGTACACAAATTCTCCAGAAAATAAAGGATTCCTTCCCGAATAAGAAAAGTTACGCCGAGACCGTATTCGAAGGCTGCTCGGCAGGCCTTTTTGCCGAGCGGGATAGAATACGGTCGCGAATTGATGCGTTAAAGCATATGCTGCCTAAGCTCGCTAAAACAATGAAAAACGGCATGATATCCAGGCGATATCTGATCTGGATTTCGATAATCGTATGGAGTGCGGAATAAGCAAGCAAGAGCAGCAAGGGGAAATAGATAACCGGAAATCCCGATGCGGAACCGATCGGCAGCGCATTATCGCGACGGGAACTTCTCCGTTGCCGGGATAGCAAGGCAATCAGCGAGAAACAGCCAAAGAAAGCATAGGCGATATATTGGCTTCGCTCGACTGCTACCAGCCTCATTTGCCAGTCGTACTTATTCATGCCGCCCAAGCTCCAAGTCACGGAATCATCCGTACCCGCCCACATAAGGCCCCACTTGCGTACGAGAAGAGCAGTGATTTCGACCGGATCGGTCAATCTTTCCTTAAGCCGCATAAGCTCTGCATGATCCCGTTCCGGACCCAAAGGATAATTCACGACGTAGCGCGCATCTTCATCGTTCCATTGGCCGTTCGATTCCGCATTCATTCCGACCATGAACTTCCAGTAGGGCTCCTGATTAGAGGTGAGCTTCAGTTCCGTAATGCCCGCGGCAATTAGCGAGTAGCTAATTATCTGCTGTACGACGACATAAACGGCGATGAAGCTCAATGCTTTTCTCGTTAGCGTGCTCATGCGTTGCTGCCACCTGCCCGCCTTCGCCCACTCGAACAAAACGAGAAACAGTACGAATATCCCTGCATAGAATGAACCCATCGGCCGGAAGACCGATCCCAGCGCAAAGCACAGGGCTACAGCCATCATGCCCGATATCCCGTTCCTTCCCCTGTGCGTCACGGCAATTAAACACCCGGCAGCGAATAACAGCGTCGAGAGGTGTTGATTCGTCAGCACCGAACACATAATGATATTTGGAACATAGGTCGCATACATAAGTCCGGCTATTCGGCCGCTCGTTTCCCCAAACAGGCTCGCTGCCATGCGATACACGATCCATACGGTTAAAGTCTCGAAAAACGCGTTGAACAACTTAAGCGGGACTAGGGAAGCGCCGAATAGACGCACGATCAATCCTTCATACAAAGTGTAACCCAGCTGGTAAACCCATCTTATATAGTAATCCATTTTTCCGAACGCAAAGTCTCCATCGGCCGCTTTAATCGCGTAGTCGTAGAGCACACGAAAGTCCGATACCGGCTGGGTATCCACGGACAGCACCCATGCGACTCGTAGTCCAAGCGCAATGACGATCAATGTAATCGCGTAGAAACTCCGCGATAATGGACGATTAAGCAAGTGAAACGCGATCCCGTATCCAATAACCGCGATTAGAGTCAATCCTACCGTCGCCAACACGGATCCTGTTATGCTTATCCTTGCAATAAGCGACAAGAACGCTGCTCCTATATAAAACAAAAAACCGCACCAAAGCGCAATTTTCCCGATATTCTTGGTTAAAGGTTGATTTCGTTCTCCGCGATCGTTCATATTCCTCCTCCTTCCCATTTATCATAACCTTTCATAAGTTAGTAATTTTCGAAGAATGAAGCAATATTGTGACAATTATGAATTGCCTATTGAAAATGCGGCGCATCGGGTCTATGATAAAAGCATCAAAAGATTGTGAATTAAATCACATTAAATCGTACTATGTGAATTATATCACAAAACGATCCGAGGAGGCAGTCTATTATGAAAATCGTCGTTATCGGTTGCACCCATGCCGGAACCGCCGCCGTCACCCAAATGGCCAAGCTCTATCCCGATGCCGAGATCACGGTCTATGAACGGAACGATAACATCTCCTTCCTATCGTGCGGCATCGCGCTTCACGTCGGCGGCGTTGTCCATAATGCCGAAGAGCTCTTCTATTCGAATCCCGGCCAATTAGCGCAACTTGGCGTCGTCACGAAAATGCGCCATGACGTCCTCTCCGTCGACACGGTGAAACAAACCGTACAGGTACGTAACCTGCTTAGCTGCGTAACAAGCGATGATACTTACGACAAGCTGGTCGTGACGACAGGATCGTGGCCGATTATTCCGAAGATGGAAGGCATGGATCTGGACAATATTTTACTCTGCAAAAATTACGCCCATGCGCAAACGATTATTCGGAAAGCGGAAAGCGCGAGGAAAATCGTTGTCGTCGGAGCCGGTTACATTGGCATCGAGCTTGTAGAAGCCTTCAAGCTATTAGGCAAGCAGGTTACGCTGATAGATAATACGCCGCGCGTGTTGTTTAAGTACTTGGATCGGGATTTTACGGACTTGGTGGAGGAAGAACTAACCTCGCGCGGAGTGGAATTGGCGCTTGAGCAGAACGTTACCGCATTCGTCGGCAATGAGGACCAAGTCAGAAAAGCCGTTACGACTATAGGGGAGTATGAAGCCGATCTCGTCATTCTCTGCATCGGATTCCGCCCGAACACCTCGTTGCTCGAGGGACAAGTCGACATGCTGTCGAATGGCGCCATAATCGTCGACGAATATATGCGCACTAGCTGTCCCAATGTCTATGCAGCCGGCGATAGCTGCGCCATCCGATTCAACCCGACAGGCAAACATGCGTATATCCCTCTAGCTACGAACGCAGTTCGGATGGGGACGCTCGTTGCCCGCAACTTGATCAAACCGACCGTTAAATATTTAGGGACGCAAGGAACGTCGGCCATTAAAATTTTCGAATACAACATTGCCTCGACAGGCTTGACCGAGCAAGCTGCTCTTGATGCGGGAATTCATGTGAAACAAATCACAATCAATGACGATTACAGGCCTGAGTTTATGCCCACGCACGAGAAGGCCCTGCTAAAAGTAGTGTACGAAGAAAACACCGGAAGAATCGTTGGCGCGCAGGTGCTCTCGAAAGCGGATCTGACCCAATCGATCAACACCTTGTCGGTATGCATCCAGAACAACATGACGATGGACGAGCTCGGCTTCGTCGACTTTTTCTTCCAGCCGCACTACAACAAGCCATGGAATTTGTTGAATCAAGCGGGACTCCAAGCTTATGCCGTTACCTGATAGGATAAGGTCAAGGGGCAGATCTCCAGGTCGTTACTGACCTGTGAGACTGCCCCTTGTCGGTGATGCTCTGCACCTTATACACCCGTGCGTCTTTTCTGGTTGTTCTGCACCTTATGGATTTGGGTCTTCATCTGCTTGCCACCCGTAGAATGGGTGTTTTGCTGGCCGTTTGCTTGACGCTGAGCCTGCTTCTTCTTCTCGAGTATGCGTTTGATCGCTTCCGCTTGGCTTGATTTCTTCGGTTCTTCTGCGGCAGCATCAACCGAGTTCGTCTTATTTTCGCTCATATGATCACCCCATGTAAGTGTACTTGTCTATTCTACAACATTCGGAGTGGTTACCTAATATTTTTTCCGTAAAAAATTTCGTCCATTTCCTCTTTCAGCCGCGTCGTGATTTCGTCCTGCTCCTGAGCGTTCAGCTTGTCTTTCGTATAGCCGAACAAATAGTTGTTCAGGTCGAATTCGCGCAGCTTGCATTTTGTATGAAAGATGTTTTCTTGGTACACGTTAACGTCAATCATGTCATACTGGCCTACGGCTTCCGCGGGGATGTAGTTCTGTATCGAGGTAATATCATGGTCAATAAACAGCTTGTGCCCGCTGATATCCCGCGTGAAACCCCGGACCCGGTAATCGATCGTCATGATATCCGTGTCGAACGAGTGGATCAGATAGTTCAACGCTTTAAGCGGAGAAATCTCCCCGCAGGTCGAAACATCGATATCCGCCCTAAAGGTGCTTATCCCTTCGCTCGGATGATACTCCGGGTAAGTGTGTACCGTAATGTGGCTCTTATCCAATTGCATGGTAACCGCGTTTGGAAGAGGTCCGGGCGACTCATCGTAGGATTCCGTGGGCACCTCGACGATCGGTCCCTCCGACACCAGAAGAGTGACGCTCGCGCCTTGGGGAACGTAATCCTGTTTGGCCGTGTTCAAGACGTGTGCCCCGATTATTTCAGCTACGTGGTTCAAGATTTTCGTGAGCCTGTCCGAGTTGTATTGTTCGTCGATATAGGTTATATAAGCTTCCCGCTCATCTTTTGTTTGGGTATAGCACACGTCGTACATATTGAAGCTTAAGGACTTCGTCAGATTATTGAAGCCATGCAAGGTGATTCGCTGTTCCGGCGTTAGTTTCATTTTAGCCCCCCGTCCTCCTCTCATATTACCCCTCTTAACCCGCTCTGATTCAACCTGTACACAATATTTGCGGATTGAGCGAGATAAATCTTGCTTTACACTGCCGACGCGTTTAGTCGACAACATAATGGAACGTTCGAAGTTTTCCGACAATATGATTAGGGTTTTATTACCTTTTCATAGAATTAACCTTATAATAGAATTGCAAGTAATACATAACGGGGTGAAATTATGAGATTTATGTATTTGTTTCTCGTTTGTTGTCTGGCGTTGACTGCATGCGGCGGTGGAGAAAAGTCGAATTCCGGCAACGAACGGGATCACGCTGCCCATAAACCGACAATGGATGTCAAGCTCGACATAGCCGGCAACCAAGTTACGGTAACCGTGGATACCGATATGACCTTCTCGCCGGAACATTATGGAATGGCACGGCAATCGGGAGAGGGTCACGTACATATGTATTTGGATAACGGGGACAAAATCGGAGTAAAAGAAGGACAGAAGGTGTTCCAGGACCTGGCCCCGGGAAAGCATTCCTTGAAGGTATCCTTACACAACAATGACCATACTCCTTACGATGTGACGCAAACGCATGATTTTGAAATCAAATAACATTCCCCCTATAGGAGAACCGTTGTGCTCAGAAAATTAAGCCTGCAAAATCGCATAATTATCCTCGTCACCGCGGTAACCATTCTAATGATGTCTATCATCGTCTGGTTTGATTCCTACAGCCTTCAGAAGTCCGTAGAAGAAACCTACGTTAGCCAATTAGATGGAATGACAACCGCGATCAATGGCAGATACGAGGAATCCCATTCCGTGCAAGACGTCCAGCAGATCTTCGATTATATCCAATATAAGAACAAGAACGTGCTGCAACTGACGTTATACGGGAAACAGGAGATTCTTGCGTCAACGGACCGGGAGCTTATCGGAAAGCCGTCACCGCCGGATTTATTGAGCGCACTCCAACACGCAGAGAAAGAAACGCTGGTGACGCATATACGCAAGGACCCCGACGGGATTCCCAAAGATCGCCTTACGGCTTCTCTTAAAGAAGACGGAGTCACGATCGGGGCCATCGAATTGCTTGTGAACACTTCGGAAAGCTCGGAGCTTATTCGAAATCGGGTCCAGTTCATCATCATCGTCGCGCTAACCATTGCCGTCCTCCTGTTAATAGCGCTATGGTTTATTATCCGGAAGCTGCTCATTCGTCCGTTATTGAAAATACGGGAAGCCGTTGTTTCCGTCAGAATAGGATCGTCCTACAAGGAAATCATCCTGGATTCCGGCCCGGAAATCAATGAAGTGGCCTCCGCCTTTAACGAAATGGTACATAACCTGGAAGGCCGATACGCAGAATTGCAGCATGCGCAAAGACATCTCGTAGAATCCGAGAAAATGGTAGCCCTGGGCAATCTCGTGGCAGGGGTTTCGCATGAAATTAATACCCCTATTGGCATAGGCGTAACCGCTGCTTCCTACATGGACGAGAAATCCAAGGAATTTCAAGCCTTGTTCCAGGATAGTAAAATGAAACGGTCGGATTTGGAGGACTATCTCAAGACGGTACGCGAGACGACGGGGATGATTCAAACGAACCTGTTTCGCGCTTCGGAACTGATTAGAAGCTTCAAGCAGGTAGCCGTCGACCGTTCCATTGAAACCAGGAGAAGTTTCATGATCAAAGAGTATATCCAGGAAGTGCTGATCAGCCTTCAGCCCAACCTCAAGAAGACGAAGCATCATGTGAGGCTTCTCGGCAAGGAAGGCATAGAACTATTCAGCGATCCGGGCGCAATCTCGCAAATCGTGACCAACTTGCTCATGAACTCGCTTATTCACGCCTTTGACGAGGAATCAGAAGGAATCATTTCGATTCATGTTTCACAGAAGCAGAATCAACTGACCCTTCACTATTCAGATGACGGAAAAGGCATGCCTCCGGACGTTGCCGATCAAATCTTCAATCCATTCTTCACTACGAATCGCGGCGGAGGCGGTACCGGCTTGGGCATGCATATCGTTTATAATCTCGTGACCCAATCGCTGGACGGAACGATCAGATGCGATAGCAAGGTTGGCAAAGGTACCGCCTTTATTATTCAAATTCCAATGATGAACGAGGGATGACATAATGGTAAGCGATCATCAAGACGATTTCCTTACATTTGCCGATGATGAACAAAGAGATTCTTCCGAAGCTGGCAATGAGAAAGAGAAATGGAAAGTCATCATCGTGGATGACGAGCTGGAGGTTCATCACCTTACCCGGATGGTCTTGAGCGATTTCGAATTCGATGGTAGAAGCCTCGATTTCATTAGCGCTTACTCCGAAACGGATGCGCTTCGGGTCATACGGGAAAACCCGGACACCGCCATAATCCTGCTCGATGTCGTTATGGACCAAGACGACTCCGGATTGAAGATCGTCAAATACATTCGCGATCAATTGAAATACCAGTCGGTCCGCATCATATTGCGTACGGGGCAGCCGGGACAAGCACCGGAAAAAACCGTGATTACGAACTACGATATTAACGATTACAAGGAAAAAACGGAATTGACCTCCCAGAAGCTTTTTACGACCATTATGGCGGCATTACGTTCCTATCGGGACATCATGGTCATAGAGAATAACAAGATCGGGTTGGAAAAGATCATCAATTCATCTGCAGACCTGTTCGAGCTGAAGTCCATGAGAAAATTCGCCTCCGGGGTTCTGACCCAATTGACTTCGATCATGAATTTAAACAAAAACGCGCTTCATTGCAACAGTTACGCCGTATCCAAAGGTCAGGAAGCCATATATATCCTGGCGGCAACCGGAGATTATTGCCCTGACGGAAATGAGAAGATTGAAGATGTCGTTCCCACGCATGTGCTCAGCAGTATCGAGAATACGTTCCGGGATAAGAAAGGCGATTTCTTCGACGACCATTTCACCTGTTATTTCCAGAGCAAAACGGGCAGCGAAAACGTCATTTATTTCGAAGGTTCCACCAAGTTAAATGAATGGAACCGGTATTTAATCGAGATTTATTGCTCCAACGTATCCGTAGCCTTCGAGAACATTTATCTTAACGAGGAAGTTGAAAACACGCAGAAGGAAATTATTTTCACCTTAGGAGAAATCGCCGAGACCCGGTCGAAGGAAACAGGTTATCACGTCAAGAGAGTCGCGGAATACTCCAAGCTTCTTGCCATCAAATACGGTATTCCCGAGGAAGAGGCCGAGATCGTCAGACTTGCTTCATCCATGCACGATGTCGGCAAAGTCGCCGTCCCCGACGCGATATTAAACAAGCCCGGCAAGCTTACGCCCGAGGAATTCGAGACGATCAAGAATCATACGATCCATGGTTACGCCATGCTCAATCATTCGAACCGCGAAATTATCAAGACTGCGGCCACCATCGCTCATCAGCATCACGAGAAATTTAACGGCCAAGGGTATCCAAACGGGTTGTCAGGGGAAGAGATTCATATTTACGGAAGAATCGCGGCGCTGGCCGACGTATTCGATGCGCTCGGAAGCGAAAGAGTGTACAAGAAGGCATGGCCGCTGGAGGATATACTGGATTACTTCAGACAGGAGAGCGGTCAGCACTTCGACCCTGGGCTCGTGACGATTTTCTTCGATAACTTGTCCGGGATATTGAAGATCAGGGATCAATATTTGGATACGAAGAGCTAGGTGATAAGGGGCTGTCCCCTAAGGGTCTAGGTTCACTACATGAAACATGTCCTATCAAGAATGCTATTTACTACTCTTGACGGTGTAAAAGAGAATTTGAGGTAAAAGTGCTACTAATTTCATGGGTTCAACCGATAATTGTTGATTTACTTGCTTCCTTACCACTATTTCGTCGCCAAAACCCTGATTCTTTGAAAATGGATCAACTAGTAGCACTTTTGCTACTAGTTGATCCATAATGAGAGGTTAGAAATGATATAGTAGTCGTTTTACCGCTATTTTCATTACGGTGGTAGCCTTAAGAATAGTAGAGGGTAGTGGGATCCATACCGATATCCATCCGACCGTTGTTGTTCTTCACGTCCGACTTAATGGGGAAGTTTAATACGTTTAGCCGTTTAAATGTGATCTTCTCTTTCATAACAAATGGTGGGTGAATAACCAAAGAAGCGGACCCCCTTTTCAGAGGCGTCCGCTTCATAAACGATTCATTGCAATTAAGTACCTTTATATTACCGTGTAACCTTCAAGTTGTCAATCTTAATTACTTTTTTGTCGCTGCAATGTCTCTAAAAGAATCTAGTAAATCGGGGGAGTGACGTGTTAGCATGTCCTCGATGGAGCTTAATACGGATTTCAGTGCTTCAATTTCCTTTTCCTGTTCTATCTGCTCTCGCGTTAAATCAAAGATTTCATTGTCATGGTGGGCATCGAGAACGCGAGAATAGTATAGCTGTTTCATGAGATAGTCATCGATTTGATCTAGCTTTACGATATTCGTAACCACTCCGGCGCGATCTACAATTCGATTTTTGCTGATCCACTTAATGTTGCTTAGACTAACTCCTGTATTGCGGGTTAAGCCTGTCGCTTCAGTTACCGGAATATCAATTCCGTCTTTATGGCCTTTGCCGAATTTTTGAGAACTACACGGGGCGACTAAAACCATATTATGGCTGTTGGCCATGACGATTGCTGGATGCTCATAAGAGGCTTCATAACCAAAGTTCATAGCACCTAGTTCAACATAGACAATTTCTCCGCGTTGATAGGGAGTTTTGAGATCTCTTCTAGAGTCTTTGATCCATCGTTCCATATGTAGTAGCCAATGATACATCGTGTAAGCGTCTATATCTTGTAGGGTATCCATTAAGTTCCAGACGGTTTTTTTGTATGACTCTGCAACAAGCGTTACGTTTAATCCTTTTTCTTCTTTCTTTCTAGGAGAACCAAGTCGATCGACTTCACGCTTTATCGCACGTTTATCAATAGGAAACACCGACTACACCAACTTTCACGGATCTTTTTCTTAGGCTTTCTCAGATTGTTTACGCGCATTACATACTCTTAAAGATATCATTTTTATTTGTCATATTTTAGAAGTTATCAAAGTAAATTGTCGGACTCCAAAAAATTTTATTCAAGCCTTCCCATTCGAATAGGACAAGCCGGAATCGTGATAACGACGGTCGTCCCGATTCCGGGGCGGCTATGCAATTCGACGCCGTACTGATCTCCATAATGCAGCCGAATTCTTTCGTCCACGTTCTGAATGCCGTAACCGATTCTAATGCCATCCCGGTTAATTAATTGGTCAAGGGTATCGCGGCTCATACCGACACCATTGTCGATGACCCGGATGATGATTGTATTCTCTGACAAATGGGCGATGAGACGGATAGCGATCTGTTCTCCGTACCAGGCATGCTCGAGCACATTCTCGATGAACGGCTGAACGATGATTTTCACCGTTTCATAAGGGTAAACGGACGGATCGATATCATAGTAAACTTGCAGCAGGTCTCCGTATTTGATCTTCTGGATCTCGATGTAAGTACGAGTGTGGTCAAGCTCTTGCTCGACCGAAACGATGGTTTGTCCTTGGTTAAGTGCCAGCCGATAAAATTTGGCCAGCTCGAGAACCATTCTGTTCAGTTTCTCGGTCTCACCGAATTTGGCCAGCCTGCTTATCGAAGACAAGGCATTGTACAGAAAATGGGGGTTGATCTGCGCTTGCAGAGTTGACAACTCTGCCTCTTTATTCTGAAGATTGACTTCGTAGTTTTGTCGAATTAAGTGCTCTATACTTTCACCCATGTTGTTGAATGCATCCGAGATCCTAGAAAACTCGTCCTTTCCCGTATATCGGATCCGCCTCGACAAATCGCCGTCCATAAACGCTTGCAACGACTGAACCAGCTTAGTCACCCGTTTCATGAAATATTTCGAAACGGAAAAACTTAGAATTAATATGAGTAGTACATTGACTGACAGGATAAGCAGCGTCAAGTTGGTCACGCGGCCAGCATCGCGCACGAAAACCTCATGAGGAATAGTTGCCGCGAGCGTCCAGTCCAATCCGGAGATCGGCTCGCGAATGACGAGCTCCGAATCTTCGGACTCCGGGTCCATCGTAAATACCGGGGAATTGCTTCCGCTTGAGGAATAGATCGTACGTCCGGTGCCGTCCACCACATATAATGAAGATTGTTCTCCGATTTTCGAATGCTGGACCTCGGTGAGCAATTGGTCGATCTTGACCGTTATTTTCACAAACCCTATTTTCTCCAGCTTTTGTAAGTTAAAGAGCTTGCTGAATGCCGATAAGTTATCGTATTTTTCGTCCGTACCCACCTGTTCCCAAAGAATGCTTTCATCGTATCGTTCGCTTTGGAAAAACTCCGTTTCATACCAAGGCTCTTGACTCAACCGGTCTGCATAGAACACCTGATAGTTTCTAGGCATGGTTAGCGGATCGACTCCGTCTTTCACCGTATCGTACACTTCCGGAAGGCTGTCGTTGATCAAGTAGATAGACAACTGAATAGGGTTTGCGCTCGAATTCACGGCATTGCGGAGTGCCGGAACAAGATATCTGGAAGTCGTCTCGAAGCTGCTCCATGAATCGTGTCTGCTGCTCAGCAATTGCTGGAGACTCTGATCGGATGTCAGCAGAGCAGAGATACGTTTAACGTCCTCCATCTTGTATGCGATGTTGTTCCGCATCTGCAGAAGCGTTCCCTGTATATTGTCTCGGGTATGTTCCCGAACGGATTGGACGGAATTCTGATAAGCAAAAAAACCGGTTATAATAACCGGTACCATCGCCAGCAGCATATAGGAGACAAGCAGCTTTACACCGAAAGAAACGGAGTCCACTCGCTTGAACGAGATCAATTGTCTCAGTTGCCTCAGCTCGCCTCACCTCTAAATTCTTTTGCGATAATCGCCTGGAGCGATGCCGAAAAATTTGCGGAATTGCCGATTAAATACGGTGAAATTCTTATACCCGATTTCGCTGGCAACTTCATAGATTTTCCGCTTCGGATCGCGGAGCAGTTCCTTCGCTTGATCCAACCGTTTGCGAATGACATAATCGCTGAAATTTTCCCCGGTTTCTTCTTTGAACAAATAACCGAGATAATTGGGGCTGAAAGAAAAGGTGTGCGCTACATCCTTTAAAGTGAATGAATCGCTGATATGCTCCGCCACATATTTCATCATTTCCTCCACAAGCTTGCTGTTCTTTCCCGATTTCTTCATGTTCAACTTCTCGGAGATTTCGAACAGCCGCCGTCGAAGCCAAGATTGGATGTCAGCTATCGTCTCGAATTGATATAACACGTCCAGATTGGAAAACTCGATATCAAGCAAAGCATAAAAGTTCTCACCCTTGGATACCAAATACTGCTCCAGTCTGGCTATCAAATGAAGGGAAAAATGGTGGACCTGCAGCTTCTCCTCCATACCGCGAGCAATGCTGAACAGCAGTTGCAGGCTATCGTCAATGCGAACCAGTTCGTAGCCGTTCATCGCCTCGAACAATTCCTCCAGCACCTCATTGAGGTTTCGAACCTCTCTGACCATGTGGTGATTCGGCTCCCCTGAGATAATAAGTCTGCTCTTGCCGACGAATAATTTCAGAAATAGCGCGTCGACGGCTGAACGATAAGAGGAAGGCATCTCTCTCATACCGGCGACCCTCTCCCCAACTGCAATCGTCAGTGTCAGAGGAATGTGCTCCCTGGCTTCTGTCACGATGGATTGAAAGACCGGCAAATACGGCTTGTTGTCTTCAGAATCCCGGTAAAGCAGCGCAATTCGATGATGATCCACTTGCACCGGGTATAGCTCGTATTTCCGGCACTGCACTTCAATATAGTCATAAATCTTTTGCAAGACCGCATCCCGCTGTTCCTTTGGATACGGGTTCAGCTTCCATGAAAGATCGTCGATTTCCACGACCGACGTCCGATTGCACTTCGACCGGGTCTGTCGTCCGCCGCCATCCAGAAGTACAACCAATTCATCCGGTTCTCCCTCTCCTTCCAGCCAGCGAGCGATCAACTCATTGCGAATAAGAGGCATTGACCGTTCGAACGCAAGTTGCTCCTTCTCTTTATCTAATTGTAAACGAAGCTTCTGCAGAAAAACGTAAAGCTCACCTTCGTCAACCGGTTTCAGCAAGTACCCGAATGCGCTTAGCTCAATTGCTCTTTGCGCAAATTGAAAGTCCTCGAATCCGCTTATAAATATCAGCTTGATTTGCGGTTGCAGTTCCAAGGCTTGTCGTGCTAATTCTAGTCCCGACATAATCGGCATCTTAATGTCGGTAATCAGAATGTCAGCTTTCTCACGGCGCAGGAACTCAAGCGCGACGAACCCGCTGCCCGCTGCTGCGGTCACCTCGATGCCGAGAGAATTCCAATCGATCAGCCGCTGCAACCCCTTCAAATCGAGTGGCTCATCGTCCGCCAATACGCATTTATACACCGCTGTCACCCATGGCCTTTCATGGGAGAAGAGAGTCCCTGTATATAGGAACACCCTCCTCGATCCATGCAGATTTTATTATATTTCCTATTTCTGTATGATAGCTTTATTTTCCTGCCATTTTTTTGTGTAGTACTGCAAGAGTTTCCCATATCCTGCATCATCAGCATGCTTTTGCGCCTGATCAATAAGGGATAGAACCTCGCTATCGTCTTTAGCAAACAGCATCTTAGCAAAAGCGGTTACATAGATGTCATTCACCATCGTTCGGGCGATCCCTTCTTCGGAGTCGGGCATCGGATCAATATTGACATACTCAGTCATGTCCAATGACGTCTTCCAAAAGAAGTTCTTCTGGGCCTCCGTCGTCCAGTTCCGCTGGTCCTCCGGTAACTGCATCTCATATTCAGCCTTCGATATATTGACAAATGTGGTATTGCCCACCCAATCGAACGCTCCAATTTTCTGTTTGTCCTTGTCAGCTTGCGGCGTATTCTTGGCATTATCGTTCGGAATCGGCGCCCCGTTGGCGTCAAAATCATCCCAATACAATCCGGGTGGGCCGAAGAATGCCACACGCTGACCTTCAGGTCCGGTTAACCAATCCAAGTAGGAAAATATTCGCTCAGGATCCTTGGCGTTCTTGGTAATGACAATAGCATTCCAGCCTAGTGAGTTGTAGTCGCTGACATAGATTTTATTCTTATCCAATCCGGCTTTATGAATCGGCCAGATTGCTTGGTAACCGCCTTCGGGATCAATGGCACTCCAAGCGTTGTTGGCTTCACGACCGTAGTTTGCTACATCGCCAAAGGCGAATACCGCGACTCTGCCTGTGTTCAGCTTCTCTTTCACCTGATCGTCTTTTTGCGTTAACGCATCTTGTGTAATTAATTTCTCCCGGAACAGCTTGCTCACGAACAGCATCGTTTCCTTGAAGACCGGATCCTGGAAAATGGATGTCAGTTGGGTTCCATCCGAAGAGAATCTCGATGACATATATTTCATTGGATGGTTCTCCGCAAATCCGGACGACATAACGTCAATTCCTTGACCTCCGATGCCGGTCTCAAACGGAACCACATCTGGATACGTTGCCTTAACCTTCTTCAAATAATCGTATAAATCATCGAACGTTTCCAGCTTGGGCGACCCAAGTTCCTTGTAGATTTTCTTGTTGATAATCCATCCGGTGTTGCCGTTGCCGCTAGACGTGTACCAGTTGGGGATTTGATACAGCTTACCGTCCTCGGAACGCAGCATATTGAGCGTTCGGTCTCCTGCGTACTGCTTCAGATTCGGATATTTGTCAAGGTATTCATCAAGAGCGATAAGTTGTCCCCCGGCGCGAAGACGCTCAACATCTCCTCCTCGATCGATCATCATCACATCCGGCAGTGTATCGGAGGCGATCATCGTGTTCAGTTTAGCTGCCGCTCCACCTCCGGATTGCACCGGTTCCACCGTGATTTTCATATTCTCCTGAATCCACTTGCTCGTCGGATCTGCACCCCATGGCTCAGTAGTCATCCAGTCATAGTTGCCGTAGAAACTGAAGGTGTACGGCTCGAGTTCCTTGGTGCCCGTACCCGTATCCGTTGCCTCAGGATTGGAACCTGAAGGCGACGAGCTCGCCTTGGTCGTTTCCTTCGAAGCTTTGGGTTCGTTGGAGCCTCCCATGCATCCCGCCAGAAGTGCGGCACACATTACAATTAGAACCAGAATCACGCTGAATCCCTTTTTGGCGCGCATTCGAAATCCCCTTTTCATTATATTGTATTATCCTTTCAACGAACCGATCAGCACACCTTTGACGAAATATTTCTGCACGAACGGGTATACGAGAATGATCGGCAGCGTTGCTACCATCATCGTCGCCATCGTCAAACTCTTGGTTGTGACCGTCTGCGCCTTGCTCATCGCATCGAGTGCCGCTGCGTTGCCCCCCGTCGCCTCCAGCATTTGACTCGTAACTATGTTTGAGTTCAGGATCTGCTTCAGCACCGTCTGGATGGGAAGAAGATTTTCCTGATTGATGAAAATGCTGGGACCGAACCAGTCGTTCCAATGGCCGACGGCGGTAAACAGCGATAAGGTCGCTATCACCGGACCCGAGATGGGAATGACGATGCGAAAGAAAATACCGAAATCATTGCACCCGTCTATCTTCGCCGACTCCTCCAATCCGTCGGGAAGCTCTAGAAAGAAGGTGCGAAAGATAATCATGTTCCACACGCTGATAAACCCGGGAATGACCATGACCCAGAACGTGTTCATCATACCGAGCTCCCTGATGAGCAAGAAGGAGGGAATCAATCCGCCGCTAAAGTACAGCGTAATAATACAGAAGATCATATAGTATTTTCTGCCGATCAACCCCCGCTTCGATAACGCATAGGCGAACAAAGCGGTAAAGAAGATGGATAGGACGGTGCCGAAAACGGTCCTGAATACCGAGATCATAAAGGCTTGCAGCAGCCTGGTATCCTGGAGTACGATGTCGTAATTCTCCAGCGTCCACTTGCGCGGCCAGAAGGTGACCCCGCCCATCGCTGTGTCCGATCCGACATTCAAGGAGAGAACTAGCGAGTTCCAGAATGGGTACAACGTGCTGAAACCGAGCAGGACCAGCAGGAATGAGATGATGAATTGCAGCACCCTGTCTTCCCAACTATATTTCAAACGTTATCGCCCGCTTTCTATCTCTATTGTCTGATCCGCATTCGAAGGTAAATCTGCGCTACCATAGGCTCGAACCGAATCTTCTAGCCGTATAGTTCGCCATCGTGAGCAAGGCAACACTGATGACCGCTTTGAACAATCCTGCCGCCGTCGCATAGGAGAACCGGTTGTTCATAATCCCGAGCCGAAAGACGTACGTGTCGATAACATCGGATACATCCTTCAGAATCGGATTGTTAGCCAGAATCAAAATATCTTCAAACCCGGCGCTTAATATGTTACCGACCGCAAGAATCATAAAGATGATAATAACCGGGGCGATGCTCGGGAGTGTGATAAGGAACATTTGTTTGAACCTGTTCGCCCCGTCAAGCGATGCCGATTCGTATAAATGTGGATCGATCCCGGCAATCGCCGCCAAATAAACGATGCTGGCAAATCCGATCTCTTTCCAAACGCCGGTTCCGATCAAGATCGCCCAGAAATATTCCGGGATGGACAAGAAGTTTATCGGTTCACCGATGAATCTCAACTGCTGCAGCAATATGTTAAGGCTGCCATTCTCCGTTGAAAGAATAGAAAACACGAATCCGCCGACGATGACCCATGACAGGAAGTGGGGTAAATAACTGATCGTTTGAATCGTACGCTTAAACCACATTTTCTGGATCTCGTTCAGCATTAGTGCCAGAATGACCGGAGCCGGAAAACCTATAAGCAGCTTCAATCCGCTGATGACAATCGTGTTGCGCATGATGTTCCAGAAATCCGGCGAATTAAAAAACATCTCGAAGTGTTTTAATCCGACCCAAGGACTATTGAAGAACCCCTTGAACAAGTTGTAATCCTGAAACGCCATCAACACGCCGTACATCGGGATATAGCTGAAGATAAAAATTGTGAAAATACCGGGGAAAATCATGACTTGCAGTTCCCATTGGCTGATCAATCTGCGGAATAAACCTTTTTTGGGAATAGGTAATGCAGATACAACCGCGGCATCCGTTCCCCTATTTTCCGTATTCATGGCTTCATCTCCGCAACGGTCGATTCCCAGAAACCGGACACCGGCTGTAGATTGAGCGCCTCGATATCTCCACGGTCGGGAATACCGCCGGGCGCCACCCCGAAATCAGTCTGATAATCCCAGATTGCCCACCCGATGCCGAGCTCCTCGAATACCTCCCGAACGTCACTTATATACCGGAGACGGCTTGACTGTTCCGCCGGACGATAGACGCCGAACTCATTAGCGGTCAGAGGCACATTGTGTCGGTTAGCCCACTCGACGACCGGCATGATATATTGCCGAATCTTATCCTTGTTCCATCCCTCACGGCAATACTGATCTAGTGCGGCTTGCACGATGGCCGCTTCCTCCGGTGACATCACACTGCTCTCACCTGCAACGGGACAGGATGCAGCGTTCGTCAACGGGTATGGGACATCCTTGATATATTTCTGCATTTCCCATCCCCAGCCCGCTTCCTGATGGGTGAAGGTCATCGGATCATACATATGGAAATTGTAAACGACGTTTCGATCCTTCAGCGGTTTCATCTTGGTAAGAGCAAGCGCGCTGTTCCATCTCTTGTGAATGCCGTCGGGGGAATCCGCAGCGAGACCGGATTGCAGGTTGGCGCTGGCCACAAGCGTGTGATCAGGCGCCCCTCTCCGCATCGCGGTCATAATAATCTTCTGAGCTTTGTACCAATCTTGAGGGTCATCCGCATATGGCTCGTTCATCACCTCCAGAAATAACATGTCTGGATCGTAACGGCTCATATGCTTGGCGAGACTCTCCCAGAACTTTGCCGTCTTCTTGGCATGAGCCGGGTCCAGTTGGATCAAAGCTTTTAATCCGTCGTCCGCGTGATAATCAAGCACAACAGCCAGGTCATGGCTCAGAATTTCCTCGATCGCCTGCTGTAAGCGCTTTAGCATTATCGGCTGAACCGTGGCGGGATCGCTGCCATTATAGAAACTAGTGGAATTGAATGGCAATCGGACATGCAGGAACCCCAGATCCCGCACTGTCTGCAGCTTATCCGCGTCGTACGCCCATGGATCGTAATTGGACCAGAACCAGCCGGAGAGATTAACGCCTTTAGTCAACTTCTGCAGACGATGTTTCGGTACTTCCTTAGGTCCTTCGTCGAATCGTTGTATATAAATTTCGATCACCCCTGCGCATATGGCGATGAGCATTGCTGCAACTACGATCTGGCTTGTTCGCCACTTCCGATTGATCTTGATCCCTCCTAACCGTTGTTACTTCCTTCAATATCTATGTTAGAAAAAAACGGCAGCTTAAACAACGTATCCGATCAACGATTTAAATACCGTTGCAACGGACTTTGTCAATGCATAATTCCCCGTTGATTAGAATAATTCTAAATAAGTATGAATCTTTATTGAATATAGTTATAATTAACTTATTTTTACTAATCATTTAAGGAGTGATTCTGTTATGAGCAGCCGTAAGAACAATCTTACGACAAGTTGGGGTGCTCCCGTTGGGGACAACCAAAACTCGATGACCGCCGGTTCACCGGGACCAACACTGATCCATGATGTTCACCTCTTAGAAAAACTGGCTCATTTCAACAGGGAACGCGTTCCTGAACGAGTTGTTCATGCGAAGGGCGCAGGCGCCCATGGTTATTTTGAAGTCACGAACGACTTATCGAAGTATACCAAAGCCAGCTTTCTATCCGAGATCGGCAAACGAACTCCTATGTTCATTCGTTTCTCAACCGTTGCCGGCGAACTAGGTTCAGCCGATACGGTACGAGACCCTCGCGGGTTTGCCGTGAAGTTCTATACGGATGAAGGAAACTACGACTTGGTCGGCAACAACACGCCTGTCTTCTTCATTCGCGATGCCATTAAGTTCCCCGACTTTATTCATACTCAGAAACGCCATCCGCAAACCCACTTGAAAAATCCGAATGCTATGTGGGATTTCTGGTCTTTATCTCCCGAATCTTTGCACCAGGTGACGATATTGATGTCCGATCGGGGCATTCCGGCAACTCTCAGACATATGCACGGATTCGGAAGCCATACTTTTAAGTGGGTCAATGCCCAAGGTGAGGCGGTATGGGTGAAATACCACTTCAAAACGGAGCAAGGCATCAAGAACCTCGATGTCAATCTAGCGGCCCAACTCGCCGGCGAAAATCCGGATTACCATACAGAGGAGTTATTCAACGCTATCGACAAAGGCGATTTCCCGGCGTGGAAGCTGTCCGTTCAAATCATGCCGCTCGAGGATGCGCATACTTACCGTTTTGATCCATTCGATGTCACGAAAGTATGGTCGCAGAAAGATTATCCTCTAATCGAAGTGGGCCGTATGGTGTTAAACAAAAATCCGGAGAACTATTTCGCCGAGGTTGAACAGGCAACCTTCTCTCCCGGATCGTTCGTGCCGGGGATTGAAGCCTCTCCAGACAAAATGCTGCAAGGACGTCTCTTCGCCTACTCCGACGCGCATCGTTATCGGGTTGGCGCTAACCATAATTCACTGCCGATCAACAAGCCGCAATCCGAAGTAAATACTTATCAGCGCGACGGACAAATGCGTTCCGACAACAATGGCGGAGGCTCCGTCTATTACGAACCGAACAGCTATGGCGGACCAACTGAATCCCCTCAAAACAAGCCGGTTGCCTATCCGGTATCGGGTGAAGCCGATAGCGTTGCCTATGACCATCACGATCATTATACTCAGCCAGGCGACTTGTACCGTTTGCTGAATACAGAGGAACGCGCGCGTCTGATCCAGAATATCGTCGGTGCCATGAAGCCGGTCGAAAAGGATGAAATCAAGCTGCGGCAAATCGGGCACTTCTACAAAGCAGATCCAGAGTTTGGTCAAGGCGTCGCGGAGGGGCTTGGCTTACACGTTCCGCAAGGAGTCTAATCCACCGAATAGTTCCCAAAAGAATACCATAATTAAATCGGGACGTAGCAGGGATTATTCCTGCTACGTCCCGATTCTGTTTGGGTCTCCCATTAAACTATTAGTCGAATCCATTGTTCCTCTTCATTCGCAATGCTCTGAATGTCCTCCGAACTGACCCCGATGTAACGATACCCTTCGATTGCGTTTTTCCGCAACGCTTTTTCTTTCATGAACCTCGGGCTCCCCTCACTCGCATCTTCGTCGTAAACCAATAGAATGCCTTCCGTTTTTCTGAACAACAGATCATCCCTTGCCGTGAATTGCCATACTCCGCTATAGGCTTCCTTGCTTACCGAACCGTAATAATCCACGCCCTTCAATATTCCCTGATAATAGTTTTTCCTATCATCCTTCCACTTCTCGTCTTGATTGGCATATGCCGTCAGAATCGATAGCTTCAGGGAGGGATATTGTTTCTTCAGCTCGATAACGACTTCGCATGCCCACAGATCCACGCCGTACTGTCCCGGAGTAATGACCCACTCAACCCCTTCTTCTATCAAGGGAATCAGCTTGGCGGCAATAGCTTTTTTAATATAGTTAATCCCTTTGTGCTTTTGATCGAAAATACTGAGTTCATGGGCACGGTAGCCTGTGATCAGAAGATTTTTCATTTGCTGCTCCTTATGGCAGGACGGTTAATTCCTATTCTACAATTTAACAGGAATCCTATTTCATCGCCATATCGAAGTTATTGTTCAATTTGGAAAAGGGCTGTCCCGAAGTCACCAATAATGACTAAGGACAGCCCTGCTCTTTATAAATATAAAGCCAGTTATAGAACCGCAATGCGTCAGGTTATACTACCCGGCTCATAAAATGCTTCAGGAACCGCTCTGCATCCACTTCGAGACATACGTCCACGTTCGGCGGCTTTGCTGGTATGGCGCGCCGATCGGCGATCGTTCTGCCCGTGGAGAGCAGTCCTTCCACATCGACCTCGATGTGCATCGCCTGGGTCCGGCAGACGCTCGGATCGATAACGACCCCGACTGCCAGCGGGTCGTGGAGTGCGCAGCCTCCGATTCCCGGATTCCACGTCTCGTAGGCGTTAATATAGAAGTCCGTGGCATCCGCCAGGAAATGAGCCAGCTCGGTGTCCTTGTTCCGCCACTCCTGAAGCCTGGTGCGGGGCAGCAACGTCTTCATCGTCACATCTAACCCGACCATCGTAATCGGCAGCCCGGAGCGGAACACATACTCCGCCGCCTCCGGATCGCTGATGATATTCGCTTCCGCCTGTGCCGTCACATTGCCTGGTACGGTTACAGCCCCGCCCATGATGACGACTCGATCGACCAACCGGACAAACTCCGGATCCATCATGACCGCAAGTGCCAAGTTGGTCATCGGGCCTACGGCAATGATCGTAACCTGTCCCGGCATGCTCCTGACCCGATCGACCATAAATTGCGCGGCGGTTAGCGAGCCGGCTTTGCCCTTGGGCATCGCTTCGTTCCAAGCGCCTCCAAGCCCATCCTCGCCATGCACATGTTTCGCGTATGCTTTCATGTCCTGGCGAAAGAACGGCTTGTCCGCCCCGGCATACACCGGAACGTCTTCAAGCCCCAACAATTCCAGGACGATTAGGGAATTACGGGTTGCTTCCTCCACGGACACATTCCCAAAGAGCGTCGTCAGGCCAAGCAATCGAAGCTCGGGAGAATGGGCCGCGTATGCAATGGCCAGAGTATCGTCAATCCCCGTATCGACATCCAAAATAATCGGTTTCATAGGTCCACTCACCTCGCTGCTTTTTCAATTATTTCGCCAGCACTTGCAGGAAACGCTCCACAAACCGGTCCCGATCGACGCCTACGCACACCGATGCGTTGGTGACCAACTGGACTCGCCTGATGTCGGCCAGCGTGGCTCCTGCCGATAAACGGCCTTTCGTTTCGATCGTGATGTAATGCTCTTCCGTCGTCACGAGACTTGGATCCTCCACAACCGCCACGGCGAGCGGGTCGTGCATCGGGATTTTGCCTATAATGCCGTTGTGCTTCTCATACGCGGCGAAATAATATTGCAGAATGGCTTCGACGAATTGGACCAACGGCTCTTTGCCGGGACTGCCGGCCAGTTCCTTGAACTTCCGCACATCCTCGTCCCGCAAGACCGCCTGCATCGTCACATCCAACCCGACCATCGTGATGGGGATGCCCGACTCGAACACGCGATGGGCTGCCTCCGGATCCCCCCAAATATTAGCTTCCGACACTGGGGTCACATTGCCCTGCGCCCGCAGTGCCCCTCCCATCAGAACAAGCCGCTTGATCTTGGAAACGATCGACGGATCCTTCGCCAAAGCGATCGCCAAATTGGTCATGCGGCCCACGAACACAAGCGTGATTTCACCGGGCTGCTCATTCGCTTTCCGCACGATGAAATCGGGGGCAAACTCGTCCAGCGCCTGCAGCTTCGGATCCGGAAGCACATAATTCCCAATTCCATTGCTGCCGTGGATATAATCGACCGTTCCGCCCCATTCGCCGAACAGCGGACCCGTTGCTCCCATGGCAACGGGAACTTCATATTTCACTCCCGACAGTTCCACGACCGCCAGCGTGTTCTTGGTTGCCTGCTCCGCGCTCACGTTGCCGAATACGGTCGTGATCCCTTCAAGACGGATGTTCTCGGACTTGAGAGCCAGCAGCAGTGCGAGAGAGTCGTCAATCCCGGTATCGACGTCAAGAATCATTTTGGTGGTGGACATTCGTTACACCTTCTCTGTATAATTTGCCAGCGTGTCCATCATTAAGGCCCAAAATCGGTCCGGATCCAGCTTCAGCGCCACATTCACGTTAGGTTCCTTACCCGTCACTCCAAGCATGTCGACCATCGTCATGCCGTAAGAAAACTCGCCCCTGGTCTCGATGTCCACGCGCAGCTTACGGCTGGTAAACACGGTAGGATCGATGCAGTAAGCGACGCAGCAAGCATCGTGAATCGGCGCTCCGTCGAAGCCGAAAACTTCCTTGTACGTGTGCATGAAAAACTGAAGCAATTCCACCACGAAGCCCGACACCCGATTCCCGATCTCCTGAATTTTCTCTTGGATCTCGGCGGTCGCGAGTGCCTGGTGGGTGAGATCGAGCCCGAACATCGTGAGGGGTACGCCGCTTTCGAACACGACTTTGGCCGCCTCGGCATCTACGTAAATGTTGAATTCCGCCGCCGGCGTCCTGTTCCCGAAAGTGCCGCCACCCATGATGACGATTTCCCGAATTTTCGGCAGGATCTCCGGCTCCTTTCGCATCGCCATCGCAATATTGGTCAGGGGCCCGACGGGAACCAGCGTAATATCCCCCTCAGATTCCATCAACTTCCGGATGATGAAATCGACCGCATGCTCATTGACGATCTTCTTCTTCGGATCAGGCAGAGAAGGGCCGTCCATTCCGGTATCGCCATGGATGTCGGCTGCCGTCTCCCGCTTCCGGACGAGCGGTTGGCCTGCCCCTCTGGCTACGGGCAGTTCCCAAAGTCCCGCCATTTCGCAAACTTTCAAGGCATTCAGCGTCGTTTTCTCGATTTCGGCGTTTCCCGCCACGGTCGTGATCCCGATCAGATCCACGTTCGGATTGGCTGCGGCGAGCAGAATCGCAATCGCGTCGTCGTGTCCCGGGTCGCAGTCGATGATGATTTTTCTTCTGTCAGTCGTTCCCTTAGTTCCCATACATGTGTTCCCTCTCCTTCAGTTCAAGTCAGGGCCGCGAGTCTTCTCTTGTTCCGCAACGCGAAAAACACGAGAGCGGCGATCGTAACGACATACGGAATCATTTGGATGAACTGGCTCGGAATCGGCGACCCCGGAACCGTCTGAACAATCGTCGCCAAGGCGCTTGCCAGGCCGAAGATAAGCGATCCGAGCAAAATGCCGATCGGGTTCCGGTTGCCGAGCAGTACGACGGCCAGCGCGAGAAACCCCGTGCCCGCGGTCATGTCCTTGACGAACATATTGGTCAGCCCGTTGGACAGGAAGGCGCCGGCCAGACCTGCGAACGCACCGCTCCAAGCAAGCGCGGAATACTGAATCCGCTTGACAGGGATGCCTAGCGACTGAGCGGCATAAGGCACCTCGCCGACCGAACGGAGATGAACGCCGTAAGGCGTGCGGTAAATCAAGATAACGCAGAATACGACGGATAACAACGCGATCCACACCATTAGACTGTGTCCGCTGAGCATTTTCCCCAGCACCGGAACATCCTCGATGAAAGGAATGTTCACGATCGGGATCCGCGGAGCCCCGGTCGGCATATAGTTGCCCGTCAGGCCATAAAGCCTGCTCATTAAGAAAATCGTGATACCCGACCCGAAAATATTGACCGCGAAGCCCGCGATAATGATATCGACCTTGAGGTTCAACGAGAAGAAGCCCATGCCGTAACTCACGAGAACGGAGCTCGCCACCCCGGCCAGCACGCCAAGAACCCAGCTTCCCGTCCCCGAACCGACCGCGATCGAAGTGAACGCAGACAGCAGCATCAGCCCTTCCAACCCGATGTTGATTACCCCTCCGATATCCGAAATGAGTCCGCCCAATGCGGCCAGCAAGATCGGAGTCATTAAGCGCAAGAGCACGGCTATCAGCGAAAGGTCCATGATTTGGCCCCAGATGGTCTGCCACACCATTTACTTCACCGCCTTTAGCCCGGGTTTGGCATATCTTTGCTTGATGTAGGTGAATATGGCTTGAGCCGTGACGAGCAGCACAAGCAAGACCTGAATGATGACCGCGACCTCGCGGGGCATATCGCTGCCGACCTGCATCGTCTGCGCGCCGACCTGGAGATACGCGTAGAACAGCGCTGCAATCAGGACGCCAATCGGGTGATTGCGGGCGAGAAGCGCAATGATGATGCCGTCAAACCCGAGGCCGAGCGAGAAACTATCTTTGTAGGTATGATGAATGCCGAGAATCTCGACGATACCGGCCAGACCGGCCAGCGCGCCGCTGATCATAACGCTGACCACGATGATCTTCCGGGTCGCAATCCCTCCGTACCTCGCAAAATGGCCGTTCTTCCCGACAAGCCGAAGCTCGTAACCGATTGAGGTTTTGTACAGCAGGACGAACACCGCCGCAACCGCAGCGAGCGCGATCAGGATTCCGGCGTGAGCCGACATGCCCGGTATGATTTTGCCGAGCTGAATGTCCTTGCTGATGATCGACATTCTCGCGTAACCGCCGCCACCCGGGGCTTTGAAAGGATTGTTCACCAAGTATGACGTGGTGAGAATCGCCACGAAGTTGAGCATGAGCGTTGTCACGATCTCGTTCGCGTTGAGGTACGCCTTCAGTAAGCCCGGAATCGCTCCGAACAAAGCCCCGCCTGCTATCGCGCAGACCAGGACCAGCGGAAGATGAATCCACGGACTAAGTCCATGAATATAGACAGCGGCGAGAGCGCCGAGAAATCCGCCGACGTACAGTTGCCCTTCCGCCCCCATGCTGAATACGCCGGATTGAAAAACCACGGAAAGCGCCAGACCCGTGAGGATCAGCGGCACTGCTTTGTTTAGGATCGTTCCGATATTGAAAATATTGGAGACGGGATCAAGAAGCAACGCGCTGATAGCGGTGAACGGTACGCTGCTCGTCAGCAGGATGACGATGAATCCGCACACCAACGCCGTCAGGACGGCTGCCGCAATACCGCCGATTTCCAAATAAACTGCCCTGGACGTTTTCACTTCGCCGCCACCTCCTGTGTCTGTTTCTTGATGCCCAGCATGTAATAGCCGATTTCCTGTTCAGTAAGTTCCGGCGTATTGTCCAGAACGGCCACGATTTCTCCGTTGTAGAGCACGGCGACCCGGTCGCTGAGCGCCATCACTTCCGACAGCTCGGCCGAGATGACCAGCACTGCCGCCCCTCCGTCCCGTCGCTTAATCACTTCGCGGTGAATGAATTCGATAGCCCCGATGTCAACTCCGCGTGTGGGCTGCGAGGCGATGAGCAGCATCGGATTTTTGGACAGCTCGCGCGCCACTACAACCTTCTGAAGATTGCCGCCCGACAGCGCGCCGGCCATCGTTTCCTCGCTCTGCGCGCGAACGTCGAATATGTCCATCATCGTTTTGGCGAACAACTTGATCTTCTTTTTATTTAGAAATGGACCCCGCTTGAATTCGGGATTCCGATAATGATCCAAAATCAAATTTTCCGCTATGGTGGAAGTGAGGCAGGCTCCTGAGGTTTGCCGGTCTTCCGGAATATGCCCGATTTTCATATGGCGGATTTGCGCGACGCTTTTGCCGGTCAGATCCTTGTCCTGGTACTGGATCTCGCCCAAGCTCGCCTTGCGTAGTCCGGTTATCGTCTCTACCAGCTCCGTCTGGCCGTTGCCCTCGACTCCGGCGATCCCTAGAATTTCACCGGCTCGAATGTCGAAAGAAACCCCTTTCAAAGCGGGACATCCTTTGTCATCCACCGCGCTTAGATTTCGGACGGAAAGCACCGTTTCTCCAGGCTCCGCCTGAATTTTGTCCACCCGGAACAAGACGTCCCGGCCCACCATCAGCCGCGATATTTCTTCTTGGTTCGTGTCCTTCGTAAGCAGGGTGGCAATCGATTTGCCGGCCTTCAGCACAGTCACGCGATTGGAGATTTCCATAACTTCCCGCAGCTTGTGAGTGATGAAGATGATCGTGTGTCCTTGACGGATCAACGCTTTGACGGATACGAACAATTCATCCGTTTCCTGAGGCGTCAACACGGCCGTCGGCTCGTCCAGAATGATCAGATTGGCGCCCCGATACAGCACCTTTAAAATTTCGACCCGCTGCTTCTGACCGACCGGAATGCTCTCGATCTTGGCGTGCGGATTGACCTTCAAGCCGTAAGTTTCGATAAGATGTTCTACTTCCTGATGCTCCTTCGCGCGGTCCCGGAATAGGGACAATACGCCTTTCTTCGGCTCCTCGCCGAGCACGATGTTTTCCGACACCGTCAGGGACGGAGCGAGCATGAAATGCTGATGAACCATGCCCATGCCGCGTTTGATCGCATCTCTGGGTCCGCCGAAAACGACATTCTGGCCCTTGTATTCGATCGTTCCGCTCGTCGGTGCTTCCAGACCGAACAGGATTTTCATCAATGTTGATTTGCCGGCGCCATTCTCGCCCACCAAGGCATGAATCTCCCCTTCGTGAACGGTCAGATCGACGCCCCGGTTGGCGGCCGTTCCATTGGGATACACTTTGTGGATGTCTTTCATTTCAAGTAAAATCGGCATAGCAATCCCCCCAAACACAAGATTACTCCCCAGAATGTGAAGCGTGGATACGCAGCTTATTTCAATTTATGGGGACTCCGGAACAAGCTTAGAGAAAAGGGGCAAGGTTGTTCTCGCCCCTCTACTGGTTCTTACAGAATCGATTTGACGGTGATTTCGCCCGAGGAGAGCTTGTCCTCGATCTCTTTCATTTTGGCTTGGATCGATTTCGGGACGTGCAGCAGGTACAGGTCGTCCTTGGCCAGACCAACGCCGCCTTCCTTCATGCCGAGAACTTCATTCACGCCGAACTTCAATTCGTCTTTCTTCAGCAAGTAAAATGCTCTGAATACGGATTCGTCGACGTTCTTCAACATGGAAGTAAGTACGCTGCCCGGGTATAGCGGATTCTGGTTCATATCCACCCCGATCGAATAGACGCCTTTCTCGTTGGCCGCTTCCAGCAAACCGAGGCCTGCGCCGCCGGCTACGTTAAACGAGATATCGGCTTTCTGCGTATTGAACTGAGCCAGCGTCAATTCCTTCGCTTTCGGCGCATTCGCAAAATCTCCAACATAGGAAGCGACCACTTTCACATCTTTATCTACATATTGAGCGCCTTGCTCGTAACCTGCTTTAAAGTCATTGATGATCGGAATGTCCATACCTCCGATGAAGCCGATGGCTTTGTCCGGATTGGCCCCTTTCAGCTCCGTGCTAGTCGTGATGAGAGCGGCAAACGCGCCGGCAAGGAACGAACCTTCACTTTGGGAGTACAGCATGGAGTAGACGTTCGGAACGTCCTTGATGACATCGTCGAAGAAGATGAATTTCACGTCAGGATAACGCCCTGCCAAATCTTTCACGATGTCGGTCATTTGGCTGGTGCCTACAACGACGACATTGTAATCTTTGCTTGCGACAAGAGATTCCAGGCCAGCTTCCCAGTCTGCTTGGTTGTTGCCGCCTTCGACGGTTTTAGCTTTGATTCCGAGTACTTTAACCGCTTCCTGAATGCCGGCTTCTGCCGAGTCGAAAAAGCCTTTGTCGCCCAATGTTCCATTGACGTAATAGACGGCGCTGATCTCGCCTTTCCCGCCGGAGCCCCCCGACTTGCCGCATGCGGCGAGAATCAAAGCGATCGACAGAAAGAGAATACCCAGTGCGCTGAATTTTTTGGTTTTCATGAATAAAATCCTCCCCTTGTTTATCCCTGAGTGTGTGCTTTCTGTTTCATGAAAAGCTCGGCTTCTTCCAGGTTCGGCATAGAGGCTTGAGCACCCTTGCGCGTAACGGTGATCGCGCCTATGGCCGAAGCGAACTTGACCGCCGCCCAAATATCTTTGCCGTTTACGAGAGCGGCTCCCACCGCTCCGGCAAAAGCGTCGCCGGCCCCTGTGGAATCCACGGCCTGCACTTCATAAGGTTCCACGAAGAAGGTTCGGTTCGCGTTGATCACGACAACCCCCTTCTCCCCGAGTTTGGCGAATACGATCGAAACGCCTTTCCTCAGAAGCTCGACAGCCGCTATTTTGGCGGTAATTTGATCCGTGACGTCGACACCGGTCAACTGAGCGATTTCTTTCTCGTTGGGAACGATGTAATCGACCATGCTCAGCAGCTCCTTCGATAACGGCTGCGCCGGCGCCGGATCCAACAGTACCGGAACCCGGTGGCGCTTGGCGATCGAAATGGCCTCCATGACCGTCTCGAGCGGGATCTCCAATTGCACCATCAGCAGCTTCGCCTGCCTGATCAAATCCTCCCGCTGACGGATGTCTGCAGGCGTGAGCATCCAATTGGCGCCCGGCGCGACGACGATGCTGTTGTCGCCTTCCGGATCCAACGTGACGAACGCGACTCCCGTCGCTTGCTGAGGCATCTTCTCGATATGGCTGCAGTCAACCCCCGCCTGTTCCAAGTTGGCAAGCAGCTGATCGGCAAACAGATCAGACCCCAATTTCCCGATCATGGACACGGTTGCTCCGAGCTTACGGGCGGCAACCGCCTGATTGGCACCTTTCCCTCCCGCGTTCATGAAAAAATCGGTTCCAAGCACGGTCTCTCCCCGAACCGGCCGATGGTCAAGACGGACGACCATGTCCATATTCAAGCTGCCCACTACCACAATCTGTGCACTCATTTTTGTTCCACCCCACTGCATGATTCTCTGTGTATAAGTTTATGTTCCAGAATCACGTTCTTCGTGCCGGACCTCACCCCCTTCATCTGATCGTCCAACAATTGAACCGCGGTAACGCCTATTTGGTAGACGGGGATCGAAATCGTACTGAGCAATGGTCGAGACATCTGGCTGAAAGGAATGTCATCGCAGCCGATTACCGCAATGTCTTCCGGTACCCGCAAGCCTCGGCGATGGATCTCATGCATGGCCCCAAGGGCCATCAGATCGTTCGCCGCGAACAGCGCCGTCGGCCGATATTCGTCGATTACCGCCCCAATCTGATGCATGCCCGATTCGTAGCTGAACGTGCCCACGCTGACGAAAGGCTTGTATCCGGCGTTGCGCATGGCGTCGATGTAACCCATCTTACGGTTTTCGGCCGACTGGATATTTTTCGGTCCGGCCAAATGGGCGATCCGGGTGTGTCTCTGCATGATCATGTAGCTCACCGCCTCATACGCCGCTTTGTAGTCGTCGATCAACACGGCGTCGAAGGGAGCGTTGGCGATCAGACGGTCTCAGAGTACGATAGGAGTTTGAAGGCTTATTAAATCGTTCACTGCCTCTTCATCGAGAATGGATGAAATGAGTACGATGCCTCCTACCTGCTGCTCCACCATTTTGTGAATGTATTCCTGCTCCAGCTTGGGATCGTTGTCGGTATTGCTGATGAAGAGCGCGTACCCCAGCCGATGCGCTGCATCCTCGATTCCGCGGGCCAGCACAGGAAAGTAAGGGTTCGTAATATCGGGAAGAACGAGTCCGATCATGTTCGTTCGGTTGGTGGCCAAATTTCTCGCGATTGCGCTGGGCCTGTAACCAAGTTCCTTGATTGCTCGAAGAACCCTTTCCTTGATCTCCTCCTTCACCTGGGGATTGCTGTTCAGCACGCGGGATACGGTCGCTTTGGACACTTGAGCCCGTTCGGCCACATGATCAATAGTCGGTTTCATGAAAGAATCACCTTCTTTCGATTTCAGAAACCGGTTACTGAGATAACTAAAAAATAGAAAGCGGTTTCTGGAATTACTATATAATGACTTTCATCAAATTGCAAGCGCTTTCTTTAAATCCGGTCTCAGGCAAGCCGCTAACGCTTAGCGCATCTATCAATCGATATACGGTTCGAACATATGGAATGTGGTTGAAATATCAGATTTGACCAGTTGATCTGATCGGAGTTGTCGGAACGGGGCAGATCAGCGGGACTTATTTTCTCGGAATTCACATGGGTTATGGAATCATTGGGATTTGGTTTGCGTTCATCGTGAACGAATGGCTGAGGGGTCTTATTCTGTTCGTGCGCTGGAAGAGCAGGGTGTGGGAAAATAAGTCTTTCATCGATCGCAGCGACAATCACGAAGTTGCGATGTAAGACAAGTGCTTGTCCAAATTCACTGAGTGCTTCATTTTAACTTCTTGCCCTCTACCAAGTGCACAATGGATTTAGCGATCCGAGCTTGCCTGGTTTCCGGCTTCTTAGCTGCCTCAATCCACGCGACATATTCTTTCTGATAGGAATATGCGAGATGATTGAAAAAGGCTGACGCCTCCGTATTTTCTTCCAGCGTAGAGAGAAAATCTTCCGGAATCTCGATCTCTCGTACTTCCGTATCCAATTCCATCGTAACTTCAACGAAAGTCCCATTATTCGCATTTGCTGCTTCTCGTAAAGATTTGTTTACTACCATATAGTGGCTGCCGTTCCCGTGCGGCATTAGTGAACCTCTATAGTTTATGCCGTTTATAGTGCCCTTGACTTTGACTTGTGCCTTACTGCCGAAAACCTCTTCCACCTTAAAGGGAACGGTTAGATACGTCCAAGTGCCTGTTCCCTCCGGTCTTATTAACTCTGAATTAAACTTTTTCATAAGAAATACCTCCATCACGAACAGGCGTAATACAAACAAACTTAATACAAGTTGTCCGCTGATGCAAGTTAACTAATGCTTATCTATCGGTATTTACTTTGCCTAACACTCAATTATTTCGTTAATTCAAATATATTGGAACAATTGAAATTTAACGTCTGTTATGATATCATTTTTATAGCTAATATTATGGTTTCGGTAGGTGACCGATCTTGAGAACTCTATATCATCCAAATGTTAATGAAATAAATTTGTCGACGGTTTTTTATGCGCTTAGTGATCAGATAAGGCTTGATATAATCAAGAGTTTGGCTGAAGATGGCGAACAATCGTGCAGAGGCTTAGATATCCACGTTCCGAATTCTACTCTATCCCATCACTACAAGGTGCTCAGGGAATCAGGGGTTACCAACACAAGATTAGAAGGTACTCAACGGTTCATATCTCTTCGGTACGATGATTTGAATGCGCGTTTTCCCGGTTTGCTGCCGGCTATTCTACAGGGATTGGAAACTGGTTTCTCGAAATAAATGGAAAAGCATTTAGGAATCATTTGATCAAGAAAGCGTCAATCGACCTACACAGAAACGGGACGGAGCAGGAATAAACCCCTGCTCCGTCCCGTTTTTCATTATGGGTATACTTTTTTCATTAATTCCAGCTGTGTCTCATAGGTGAGCTTACTTACTATTGAGTCAGCCTGTCTTTGATTATCTGTTAAACCATGACTTTACAGATATCGTTCGTAAATTCTACCGGATCTTGAATCGGCAGGCCTTCTATCAGAAGCGCTTGATTGTATAACAGTGTCGTATATAGATTCAGTTTCTCCTGATCTTTCTCGTGAGCGGCTTTCAACGATTGGAACACCGCATGATGAATATTGATTTCGAGGACCTTATCCGCTTTTACGTTAGGGTTATTCGGCATGGCATTCAATATTTTTTCCATCTCAATCGTAACTTCGCCTTCCGTAGAGAGGCATACGGGATGGGTTTTTAATCTTTTGGATGCTCTGACGTTCTTCACTTTGTCCGATAACAGGTTTTTCATATGCTCGAACAGCTCTTTATGATCGTTCTCTTCTGATTCCGCGCTGCTATCCTTTTCATCCGGTTCGATTCCCAAGTCGCCGCTCGAAACCGATTTGAATTGTTTATCTTTGTAGGACATTAGCATTTTTATCGCGAATTCGTCTATTTCGTCTGTGAAGTACAGAATCTCGAAACCTTTGTCGGATACCATCTCCGTCTGCGGAAGCTTCTCGATTCTCTCGTTCGATGCTCCGGAAGCATAATAAATGAATTTCTGGTCTTCCGGCATTCTTGAGACATATTCGTCTAAAGTGACCGGCTTCTTCTCCGTGGATGAATAGAACATCAGCAAGTCTTGCAATACGTCTTTGTGAGTTCCGTAATCGCTGTAAATTCCGTATTTTAGTTGTCTGCCGAAGGATTTGTAAAATTGATCGTACTTCTCCCTTTCATCCTTCAACAGGCTTTGCAGCTGGCTTTTGATTTTACTTTGAATGTTCTTCGCGATCAGCTTCAATTGCCGGTCATGCTGCAGCATCTCTCTGGAGATGTTAAGGGATAAATCTTCCGAGTCCACCATCCCTTTGACGAAGCTGAAATAGTCAGGAAGCAGGTCGGCGCATTTATTCATGATCAATACGCCATTGGAATACAGCTCTAATCCCTTCTCGTATTCCTTCGAATAATAGTCGAAAGGCATGCTCTCAGGGATATACAGGATGGAATGATATCTCACGGCGCCATCTACGCTGATATGGATATGCTTGAGCGGCTTATCGAAGCCGTAATGCTTCTCGGAATAAAATTTATCGTAATCTTCCGGAGTGAGTTCGTTTTTATTCTTTTTCCAGATCGGAACCAGACTATTGACCGTCTGTTCTTCTTCATAATCCTCGAATTCGTTATCGCTGCCTTCTTTGGGTCTCTTGCCGACGACATCCATCTTGATGGGATATCTAATAAAATCGGAGTATTTCTTGATGATCGATTTTAATCGATACTCCTCCAGAAACTCGTCGTAACTGTCATCGTCCGTGTTCTCTTTTATTTTCAGGATAACCTCTGTGCCTATCGAATCCTTCTCGGTTGGGACAATCGTATAACCGTCCGCGCCCGTGGATTCCCATTTATAAGCGCCGTCGCCATCCAAAGCTTTGCTTATAACCGTAACCACGTCGGCCACCATGAAAGCGGAATAGAAGCCAACGCCGAATTGACCGATAATGTCATGCCCGTCTTTGGATTCGTTATCCTTCTTGAACGCCAATGAACCGCTTTGGGCGATGACCCCTAGGTTATTCTCAAGGTCTTCTTTGGTCATGCCGATACCGGTATCGCGGATGGTCAACGTTCTGTTTGCCTTGTCGGCGACCACTTTGATATAGTAACCGTCTTTGTCGAAAACCAATTTATCATCGGTTAAAGCTTTGTAGTAGATCTTGTCGATCGCGTCGCTGGCATTTGAAATCAGTTCTCTTAGGAAAATTTCTCTTTGCGTATAGATGGAGTTAATCATCATTTCCAATAGTCTCTTGGATTCGGCTTTAAACTGTTTTTTGGCCATGGATAGTTCTCCTTTCAATGTAAACAACAATACGGGTAAAAGATGGATGATATAGGTTTAGCACTCATGTTTGGCGAGTGCCAACACTTATTCTTTTATCATTTTCGCTTTTTAATGTCAATAAGGCATTGAATTTTTGCCGTCTTCAGACAAACGAAAATACCCGAAAAGCCCGTAATTGTCTGAGCTAGGCGAAAATATGTGGGAGCCATCTTTAAGAAATGAAGCCCACCCTGCGAAAGAGTGGACTTCATTTCTTACTTTTCGTCAACTTTTTCTTTTGACGCAGCAACTTCTTTGACTTCTAGCTGCCCGTTTAGCATTAAGTAAATTCCATGGATGTTTGTACAAAATTGCTCTCGAACACCGCTCTCATATCTATCTAAATATTGTTGAGCCTCAGTAACGATTCTTTTTGTGTTTTTACTGATAATATCATGTATCAAATCATAGTAGGAACTGTTGTCTGTATTAAATTTTTGCAGGTATTCATTTCTTATTGGAAACATCTTTGTATAATGAATACCGTGACTATGATACGTTTTTGTTTTATCTCTTGGAGGCAGACTGAAAAATTGATGTTTTGGAGTATCAGGGCTGATATTAGATCTGAACGGCACAGCAAAATCCTGTCTTACTCCGCTATATTTAAGCCTTAACACTATAAGATAAGGTCTTCGTTCTTCACTATCCATTAATTCCCCATCAAACTTAGTTTTAACAAAAAAGTCGTCTGATATAGTAGTGAGGCGCATTGTTCCTCCAAGAAAAATTCCCTCTTAATAAAAGAGGGAATTGGTTCGCATACACATGAATGATATTCTACGTTTTAATGTCCCCGTCATTCTCGGAGGACTAACTTACACATGAGCAATATTCTCTGGCACTCTCCGTTGCTCTCGGGGAGTAATACAATAGTAGCACTTTTACTATGTTTTAGCAACAATATTCAGGACTTTTACTACGTAAAATCATCTATCTTAATGCCAAGAAAAGAGCTTCTAAGCATACTCGATCATCTTCTGAGTGGGCTGTGCTGAGAATAGTTTCCCCCATCCGGATATCGATTGCGATACACAGATGCAGACTTAACAATAAATCATCTTTTTGACAAATACGACCTGCGCCTGAATGAGTGACTGGTCATTAACCCTGTTTCACTTCCAGCCTCCGTGAATAGATGGATAACATGTAATTAACGGTAAAATATAAAAGTGCCGCCAACATCAATATCGGTACGACAAAGCTAGCTTTTTGCCCGTTAACGATATTTGCATTATGCATCAGCTCCGGCAGTGCGATAATTACCGTAAGTGAAGTATCTTTAAGCAGAGAAATAAATTGGCCGACGGTAGGCGGAACCATGCGTCTGAGCGCCTGCGGCAGAACGATATTCCACAAGGTTTGAATATAGGTTAGACCGGAAGAACGGCCAGCCTCGATCTGTCCCTTGTCAATGGAGTTCAGACCGCTGCGGATGATTTCCGCGAGCATTGAAGATTCAAAGACGGTAAGAGCAATGATCGATGATGCCATAACACCGAATTTAATGCCTATCTCCGGTAATGCAAAATAGACAAAGAATATAATTAAAAGCAGCGGAAGATTCCGAATGATTTCCACATAGGAAGCCGCAAGAGGAGCAAGTACGGGAACTTTCGCATATCTCACGATAGCCAGTAAGCAGCCAAATAGAAAGCTAAGAATAATAGAAACGAAGGCAACCTCTAGCGTAATGAGGAATCCCTTCAATAAGAACGACACATTATCTGCAGAATAAGCTCCAACAAAATCCAATATATTCACCTCCTAAGCCTCTCTAATAGATGCGAGCAAGCCTGCCTTCCATATAGCGGATTGCAAAGCTCAGGGGTACGGTTAATACTAAATAAAACAAGCCAACAAAAATATAGACGCTAAATACGACAAATGTTTCAGAGGAAATAATATCCCCGTAATACATGAGATCAAATCCGGAAATGACTCCAAGGACAGATGAATTCTTGATCAAATTTAAAAATTGATTCCCTAGCGGCGGAATCACGATCTTAATCGCTTGCGGCAAGATCACAAATCTCATTGTCTGAAAATAAGTCAATCCGGAAGACCTTGAAGCCTCTGTCTGCCCCTTCGGGATGGATAAAATGCCCGCTCGCAAGACTTCTGCTATAAATGCAGCCGTATATACGGTTAATCCAATGGTTCCTGCTTGAAAGCCGTCAAGCGGGATCCCCATGGATGGAACAGCAAGGAAAAACAAGTATACGATTAAGAGCAAAGGAATGTTACGTACAAATTCAATATATACCGAACTGACGGCCTGTAATATTCGATAAGAAGATATGCGCATCATGGCTAGCAGCGTGCCAAGTATAAAGCTGCCAATGAGAGCAAGCAAGCTTGCCTTCAAGGTATTTCCAAACCCCATAAGAAAAGAATCCCAGTGGTCAAAAAGTATTGAAAAGTCCATTCTCTTTCTTCACCTCTGCTGCCCTTGAAATAAATAGAATGAGCGGCAAAGCCGCTCATCCTATTCAGAACAAATTATTTACGAACGAATCACTTACTTGGTTTTTCACCTAACCATTTTTCGTAAATTTTATCGTATTCCCCGCTGGCTTTCATTGAAGTCAACAGTTCGCTTATTGTATTGGCAAATTCGGTTTCGCCTTTTTTCACTGCTATGCCATAAGGTTCATCGGTAAAGTTGCCGCCTACCATGACATAATTCGGATCTTGCTTCGTCATTCCATAAAGAATCGCATTGTCGGTTGTCAAGACATCGCCTTGGCCGGCTTTCAGCGCCGTGAAGGCATCTTGATAATTATCGAACTGCAGAACAGTGGCTTCAGGCGCTTTTTCGGCGATATTTTTAACGGAGGTTGATCCTTTTACGCCTAATACTTTCACGCCTTTTTTCACATCCGCGATAGATTGAATCGGGCTGTCTTTTTTTACGAGTAAAGATTGACCTGCATTAAAGTATACATCGGTGAAGTCTACCTCTTTTTTACGTTCTTCATTTATCGTCATGGTAGCTACAATAGCATCGATATCTCCGTTATTGAGCATTGGAATCCTTGTTTTGGAGGTTACTTCCTTCAGTTCGATTTTAGTTTCGTCGCCCAAGATATGCTTAGCGATAGCTTTAGCGATATCGATATCGAATCCGTTGACTTCGCCCGTTCCGGGATCTTTCAATCCGAATAGGTTTGTATCGTATTTAACGCCTACTACGAATTTTCCGCGTGTCTTGATATCCTCGATGGCTTTCGATACTACCGCATCTGCTTGAGGAGTCTCAGCAGCGTTGTTTGTTGAATCGTTCGATGTGCCGCAGCCAACCAGCGCAAGTGCAATAGTCATCATAACCAAACCTGCTTTAAGTTTCAATTTCATGTGGAAAACCCCCTTCGTCGCCCTGTTTTTTTAATGATTTATAAGACGGCTGAGAAAAGCGCGAGCACGCTCTTCACGCGGATTCGCGAAAAACTCAGCCGGTACCGCCTCTTCAACAATCTGACCTTGATCCATAAAAATGATTCGATCCGCCACTTCGCGGGCAAATCCCATTTCATGGGTAACGACGACCATTGTAATCCCTTCGTGCGCAAGAGATTTCATAACATCCAGCACTTCACCGATCATCTCAGGATCAAGGGCAGACGTAGGTTCATCGAACAGCATAATCTTAGGTTTCATGGCTAATCCTCTTGCAATTGCAACGCGCTGCTGTTGGCCGCCGGATAATTGCGCAGGATAAGTGTCGGCCTTTTCCGGTATCCCTACTTTTTTCAAATAGAACATCGCTGTCTCAGCAGCTTCTTGTTTGGATTTACCAAGCACTTTCGTAGGGGCTAAGGTAATATTATCGATTACCGTTTTGTGCGGATACAAATTAAAATGCTGAAATACCATGCCAATCTCTTGCCGCAGCTTATTGATATTCGTTTCTTTCTCATTTACGGACATCCCATTTACTTCTAAGACCCCGTCAGTAATGGTTTCCAACCGATTGATGCAACGCAGCAGCGTACTTTTGCCTGATCCCGAGGGACCTATGATGACAACCACTTCACCTTGCTTCACATGCAGGTCAATATTTTTCAGCACATGGAATTTGCCATAATGCTTGTTGACATCGCTAAATGTAATCAAAAATATCCCACCTTCAGTGCACTATCGTCGTTTCATGTTAGATATCATAACATAGAATACAACATTCCGTTATTCGTGTAAACATATATAACAAATATGTAACATTCCAATTCTTGGCATATTGATATGTTGACGTCTAGTTGTCGTACCGGGACCCACTTCAATTTGTACCCGCACTTTTCTCTAACCAAACACCTCGGTCATTTTAAAATAAGGTATGCAATTAAACGCAACAGAATGACAACCTCTTCCGTCGTGTCACAATTCCATACAACGAAAAAAGACGATGCATCTAAGTGATGCCGCGTCTTTAAGCTTGGTTTTCGGAAGTATCATTATTTACCGGCATATTCCATAGTCGCCGTATCAAGCATGGATTTCCAATTGGCAAAATCCGTTTCCCTGGCAACATGCCGATCAAATAGCTCGTCAGGAATGTTATTGATATCTTCATGCGTCTTTACTTGAAAGTTGCCTTTTGCTAAAAACTCTTCAAAGCTCATGAAGCCGGAATGCTTGCTCATGAACGATTCATTAAACAACTTGTCTAATGAAATATGAGCCGGATCTTCTTGAATCGTTTTCTGGCCTTGTAATTCCTTCAGCAGTTCATCAAATGACATTGGTTTTTGCTTTCTCAGATTACCCACCCCTATGTCTGTTTTATCGATTCCAGCCAGCTGGAATGGTCTATTCATAACATGTAATTATAACACAAAAAAATTGTCCCATTAGAAAGGTCGCGAAAAATTATACCAACAAAAACCAATTTCGACATGTAAGTAAACGGCATCGCCCGGATATAATACAAAAGTTTACTCTGGATTCCGGCTGTCAGCCGGTTTTGCAAAAGGAGGTGGAATCTCATTGGTTTATACCGATTGCCGCACCACAAGCGCTTCCCAGACGGACGGCTCCAGCCTATCGGTATATTTTGCAGCCGGGATCAGCATTTCCCGGAAAAACGAAAATTTTCGTGACGCCATGCAAGATATAGAGCGCCGCTGCCATAGTGAAGGAATCAATCGCGTGCGGGTCAATACGTTTTATCCTTACGGTTACATCGATGACGTGCCGATGTCCCGACATAAACGGTTCGTTATCGGACAAGCTGCAGTAGTCTTTTCTGATATGCTTAAAAGAGCGGCGAAGACAAGTGGCGGCCGGTCTTTATACAGCGATATCCGCACCGATTACGATGCCGAAGGCGGAGGAAACATCGTTCTCATCGGCCACAGTGGAGGTGGCGTGGCATCGTACAAGGCAGGACTATTGCTTGAGGAAGCCGGTTATCCGGTGACCAACATCATTATGGTCGGATCTCCGGAATTGCCCATCCGAAAAAACTTCCGTGATCGGGTATACGCATTGGAAAACAGCGGCCGTTGGGGGGATTTGGTGTGCCGCTGCGGATTTGACTTATTTAAACCGCCCCGTGACCGGGTCCGCTTGCCAATCGTGTCCGGACATCCTTATTATTTTTGCAACCAAAGCAAGGATGAGAACAACGTCTCCAACATGAATAAGGTGCTGAACACGATTTGGGGTTGGGTGAATCCGACTGGAAGATAGTTGTCTTACGTTTAAATCAACATGAAAAAAACCTTATTTCACCGTTATGGTTGAAGTAAGGTTTTTTTGTAAAATGTATAAATTTAGTCCAATTGCACATACTGACACGGAAGTTCAGAGGGTAAAAAGGGGTAGTTATGCTGAAAAAGATATTAATCCTTTCCGAGGCATTCGGCAGCGGCCATACAAAAGCAGCGGAAGCATTAGCTCAAAGCATTTCACTTCAGGAGCCGTCTATACATACCGAAATAATCGAAATAGGAAGAAAGCTGCACCCGATCGCAAACGACCTGGCCCTCCGTACTTATAAGCAAATGATCACAAGCTGCTCTTATTTATGGGCAAAAATATATCGGAATCTCTCAGAACGAGAGCAAGCTACTCCTTACTGGCTGCAGTTTATAATTTACAAGTTGTTTCATCGCAATATTGAAAAAGTTTTGGAACAAATAAAGCCCAATTTAGTGATCTGTACGCACCCATTCAGCAGTTCTTCGTTATCGCGATTAAAAAAAATGGGGTATCCCATCAACATATGTACGGTGATTACTGATCTACATGCGCATAGAGTTTGGATTCAACATGAAGTCGATCTCTATATTGTATCTAGTGATGAAGTCCGCCGGCAATTGACCAATTCGGGAATTTTAAATCATCGGATCGCTTCTACTGGAATTCCGATTCAATCCAATTTTTGGGTGCAAAATAACAAGCTGCAGGCAAGAATAAAATTAAATTTGGAAAATATGCCTACGGTTATCGTAATGGGTGGGGGGTTCGGCTTAGGCGGAATCAAGGATCTGGCTCATTCTTTAATCAAGTGGAAAGAAAGCATCCAGATAATCATCTGCACCGGACACAACGATTCGCTCAGGAATTCACTAGAGCATAATAAACATTTTCAACACCCCAATATCAGGATCATCGGCTTTGTGGATAATATCGACAAAATACTGGATGCCGCGGACTTGCTGTTTACTAAACCGGGTGGGTTAACATGCTTTGAAGCATTGAGTAAAGGTGTGCCCATGCTTATCTATCAGCCGATACCGGGACATGAAGAATACAATTGCAATCATCTGGTTCAGCACGAACTCGCTGTTCGAATTCATCACCGGAGGGAAGTGGATGGCTGGATCGAGAATCTGCTGTATTTCCCCGACACCTTCAAAGGTTTCTTCAAAAACATCGAACAATTTCAAAAACAAATGAATCCGCTTGGCGGAGCGAAAGCTGTCTTGGACCTTGTCCATCAAAGGGTCTAATAGGAATGCTTCCTGTAACCTAGATGACAACAACATCTCCAACATGAGTAAGGTTTTGAAGATTATTGTTATTTTATCGTTGTTCGGCCAATTAGCCATCTCTAACATTTTTGTAGGCGGGACGATCATGTATCCTGATCCTCCCGAGTATCACAGCCGTACCAACGAATGGGGCGGACTGATCGGACAAGCAAGAAACGCCATATATGCACGTCAATGGATTCTGCCGACCGAATGAAATGACAAGCGCCTTGTTAATAAATAAAATCATCCCAAACGATCGGCGTAGTTTTGTTGTTCTCCCAATCTTGCGCGTAATCTCTGCATTCGGACGGAACGTGCCGTCCTCATAGCCTTTAATAATGCCTGCTTGCACCGCTTGCGCCACTGCTTTCTGCGCCCAGGCTCCGATCTTCGCCGTATCGGTGAACGTCAACGCGGCGCGCCATCTTATGGATTGCCTCCAACAAGCCCGTCGAAAAAGTTGATTACGCGGTCCGTATACTCTTTCGGATACAGGCGATAAGAGTCGGTATGCCTCGCCCCCGTTACTTTCCAGAAACTGAAGGCATCGGAATGGCGCTGAGACATCATTTCGCTGTCGGAGCAGGGAATGGTATCATCCTGATCGCCATGAATAAACAATACCGGTCGCGGATAAATGCGCCGCAACGATATGATTGGTTTCACCAATTGCGGATTCTTCCTCATCATGAATCGAATGGCTAGCACCATCAGCGGTGAAAACGGATATTTGGGAAGCTTCGACCAGACAGAGAGATTGTCCAACAAATAACGGCTCAGATCGCTGAACGGGCTGTCCGCAACCACTCCGGACACTTCGGCGCTTTGTGCCGCAGCCACTAACGACGTGGCCGCCCCCATCGAATACCCGATGAGCCCGATCGGTTCCTTGTGGTGCTTCTTGCACCAATCAATCGCTCCCAGGATGTCCTGTTGCTCATCGATACCGACTGTCGTCAAATTCCCCCCGGAATCACCGCAATTGCGAAAGTCAAATAAGATCACATTGTAGCCCCGATTCACGAGATCCTTTGCAAGACGAAGAACCGAAACGTTCTTTTGCAATCGATTGCCTCGATACCCATGCGCAAAGATGATCGTCATTTTCGGCGTTGCGGCGGCCGGGAGAAACCAGCCTTTCAATTCAACCGCTAGATCCCGGCTTCGGAAGGAGATTGCTGCATAATCCAACTGTTCCGATTCCGGCGTCTCGATAACCGGCTTGCGCGCAGGATGCATGAGCCGCCAAATGACAAGCATGGAAATTCCGCCTGTCATGATCGCCGCAGCAAGCAATACCGTTCCAATCCATATACTCACCGAACATTCCGCTCCATTTCGTTTGAATAGATTGGTTTCCTAGTCGAATCGATATAGCGGCGTGCTCAAATAGCGTTCCCCGTTGCTAGGTACGACGGCAAGCACGCGTTTGCCCGCGCCAAGCTCCCAAGCTACCTTCAATGCTGCGAATATAGCGGCTCCGGATGAGATGCCGCCCAGAATGCCTTCTTCCCTCGCCACACGGCGTGACGTTTCGAAGGCTTGTTCATTTTCGACTTGAATGACACCATCATAGATTTCCGTATTCAGAATATCCGGCACAAACCCTGCCCCGATGCCCTGAATTTTGTGCGGTCCCGGATTGCCTCCGGACAAAACCGGCGAAGCAGCGGGCTCTACCGCGTAAATTCGAATATCCGGAAAGTTCTCTCTCAGGATCACTCCCGCGCCGGTGATCGTTCCTCCCGTACCGATCCCGGATAGGAATGCGTCAAGCTTGCCGTCGTAGCCTTTGATCGCCTCAACGATTTCCGGTCCGGTGGTTTCGAGGTGAATTTTCACATTTGCCTGATTCTTGAACTGCTGCGGTATGAAGTAGTGCGGGTTGTCCGCATGAATTTCTTCGGCTCGGCGGATCGCTCCCTTCATTCCTTCCGCCCCCGGCGTCAGTTCAAGCTCCGCTCCGTACGCACGAAGCAGGTTCCTTCTCTCTATGCTCATCGTCTCCGGCATCACGAGGATGGCTTTATATCCTTTTGCCGCAGCTACCAACGCAAGCCCGATCCCCGTATTGCCGCTCGTCGGTTCGACGATCGTACCGCCGGGCTTCAGCTTCCCTGCTTGTTCCGCCGCTTCAATCATCGAAAGGGCAATGCGGTCTTTCACGCTCGCGCCCGGATTTTGGTACTCCAGCTTCACATATACTTCCGCACTGTCTTCCGCAACGACCCGGTTCAAACGGACGATCGGAGTGTCTCCGATCAATTGCGTAATGCTTTGCACCAATTTTGCCATAAGCTCATTTCCTCCATTTATTCGTTCTCATTGCTTGAACGACTGATCGATTACGTGCGTAGTTGCAGTGCCCTTTGAACGACCGCAGCCGCTTCGGCGCGAGTAGCGTTCGCTTTGGGCCTCACCGTACCGTCCTTATAACCGGAAATCAAACCTTTCGCAGCGGCCGCGGCGAGAGGAGCGCGAGCCCATTCGGATACATCGGCGAGGTCGGTAAAGCCGACGTTATTGTCCACCGTTTCGATCCGGGCAATGCGAACGATCATTGCCGCCATCTGTTCTCGGGGAATCGGGTCATCGGGTCTGAAGGCGTTCCCGTAAAACCCTCTGACGATGCCGAGCGAGGCGGCTGTCGCAATGGAATGCCGCGCCCAATGTGCGGAGGTGTCGGTAAAGCTTGTGTCCGACTGCGCTTCGAGATGAAAAGCTCTGACGAGAATGGATACGAATTCTGCTCTCGTGATGCGGTTATCCGGTTGGAATGTGTTGTCCGGGTACCCACTGATTGCCCCCAGCTTGACCAATTCCTGGATGTCGGCTTCGGCCCAATGCCCCTTGATGTCGGTCAAATTTGTATCACTCGTCCGAGGCGGGTTGATTTCCGCCACAGCCGAGGCCAGGACGGCGAATTTCGTAAAATGCCGCACGGATCCCGACACCGTCGCTGCGGCCTGATCCACTTTCGGGTCATCCAACCGGCCCCATTTTCCGGTTTGTTCGTTCAGCCCATATACGTACACCGTCGACTTCGCGAAATCCACATTCGTCTTGTCGAAAGGCAGCGTGATGACAACGGGCTTGCTGAACTCGCCGTCTTGATCTTTGCGAATCTCATAGACGCCGCTAACCAATGCCAAGTCAGGATCTGTTATCAAGAACGATGTTTTGTCTACGGTTACCTGTATATTACGGTCAACCGCTCCGGCAGGCACCTCGATCCGCACGCCGTTCAAGGTGAGCGTTCCCCCGTCGGCTGCCGTAATCGTTCCGGAGTTTGCGGGAGCCCCAACGCCGCCGCCGTTGCCGCTGTTGTTGAAGTTACCGTTACCGCTGCCGCTGTCGTTTGCAGGAGGGGGCGTCGGCGTGTAACTAACAAAGGTCGTGAAGTGTTTCGTCCAGATGACGAGGTCGCTGCCAACGGTTATTTTCGCCTCGCCTCCTGCCGCAATATCTTGGTCTGCCGCCGCTTGGGTGTCTGCTGTGATGGTATGTGTGATGGGCGTGAACACCCCGCCCTGCACATAACCGGCCGATTTGCTCCCCTGGTTCGGAATTAGCAGGCGCACGGCGCGATCGAAGGTAAGCGAACCGTTCGGAAATCCGACTTCTATAACGGCGCTCACGTTGGCATTGTTGACGGATACGCTGTTATTGCTCTTGACTGCCGGCAAATGGATGATGCCGTCCCAATCGGCTGGGGCCGTTATATTCGTTTCCGATTGAATCGTGACGCTGACGTTGCCAAGCGAGGTCGCGGATTGCACTTCGACGAACGGGAGCGTCGCTTCCTTGTTCAGTCCGACCGTTGTCGGAGTAACGGCAATGGAGGCATTCGTCACGTTGGAAGGAACAGATATCGTGACCGGTTCATCCGTTACTGGAATCGGTGCATCGGGCGTGGCCGTTATCGCGGCATCTCTTTTGACCTTCAAATGGTACGCCATCGTACTGATGCCGTCTTCTGCCGTCACTCTCACAACAACCGGATTATCTCCGACATTCAAGGGGATGTCTTTCGAGACGACGCTCTCTTCGTTAATGGTCACCGTGGACGATGACGCTTCAGGAAGAGCCGTTACCGTCAGAACGTTCACGCGATTGCCCACATTCACGGTATAGTCGGTGTCCGTTCGATGAAACAAAAGAGTCCCCGCACTGACCTGTAAAGCCTGAAGATAGGCGTTGCTGTTCATGGCTCTGGCCCGGGTTACGGTCACCTTGTATCGTTTCGCGGCAGTTCCACCTTGTGCGGTGGCCGTCAATACGATTCGATTTGTGCCTTCATCGAGCGGAAGGGGTTGTGACGATTCGCCGTCGGACAAGCTGACCGGCCCCAGCAACAGCTCGTCGGCACTATTGTAAACGCTCGCCGTTACGCTGGAGCTGTTATCGTACACGCTCGCCGTTACCGTAATGTTTGATGCTTGTTGAGGCACGCCGGCCGTGTAATTCAACGTATCCGAGGCAAATACGGGACTCAAAACGCCTTCCGACAGGCTCATCGCAATCAAGTCCGCGCTCGGCGACGGCTGATCGTCATTCGGCAGTACGATTACATCTGCTCTGGCCAACCAGCCGTAAGGATTTGCCACATCCGCAGGCAAATTCAGTTCACCATGGAGCTTATACGTTCCAGGTACCGTAGGATCGTATGCCGGCGTTCCCCCGTCCCATGTAACGCCCACCGTTCTCGTAGTACCGTTATTCAATTCGATCTCCACCGTGCTCGGCAAGCCGGCATGGGCCAGAGGCGTTCCGTATGCCGCCTCAAGATCGTTCAACATTTGTACGCGTGTGACTTTGAATGCCGGACGCGTCCCTTGGGCCACAAAATAGAAATCGCGAACCGCGTCATTCGCGCGAACCTGCGCCAATTTCCAATCCGTCGCCATCTCCGTGCTTTCTCCCGATGCCCGGTAATGGGTGCGGAAATAGACCGCATACACGGGATGCAAGTCGGGAAACAAGTCCGGCGCGTAGTAATAATCTGTGGCCTCTCCCAAAAGGATCGTCGAGTTCAGAGCCGCGGCTTTTGCGGAAAGATAGTAATTGCCGTTTAAACGGATTTGAAATTCCGTATACGCATAAGTGAAAGCCTCGCTGGAGAATGCGGCCTGATAGCTGAAGCTCGTGAGCGGTGTCGAATCCACGACGGTGCCGTCGGCGTCGGAAAGCAGCAGCTTCACTTCCGCTTCTTCTGCGTAGGCGGGATCCGCCCATGCGACGGCGGGCAACCATGCAAAGAGAAGGCTCATGAGAACCAGCTTATGCACATAGGAGTTCCATTTTTTCAAAATCCCCATCTCTTTCACCTCCGCTTCAACCGATCAAGATTGCGATTAACGACCCACCGTGTATGTCCCCTCCGCTTGGGGCGGCTCGCTGATGAGGACATGCAGTTGAAGGCCGCTGCTGCCCAGCGATATGGCTGCCGGGGTCGTTCGGACATTGCCCGTCAAAGTTCCGCTCATTATCGCATAGGATCTCCAACGTTCCACGGTAACGCTGCCGGTGATGCCATCGGTGCTGACGATGTCGAACGTCCCGACATATATATGTTTCGGATCGTAGATCATGGTCGAAAACGGTACGCCCGAAACAACGGTGATCACGGGAAGCGTAGGTGCCGGGGGAGCGGGGTAGTCGACTATTTCAATCTGCTTGACGGTCGTACCGCCCGCCAGATCCCCGACGTAAACCGTGTATATGCCGCTGGAAAAAACCGTAAAGCTGATATCCGTCAGCATGGTTCCGTTATGGAGAAACGTCAGCGGGGTTCCGCCGGCGGCAAAAAAGCTTGCATCCTGTTCGCCGGCTGCCACCTTCATCACCGCAATCGCATTCAACGGTCCATTCGCGCTCGCGTCAATGTTGATCTTGACTGCTTCATACGGCCCGCTTAGCGTAGAACGGCTCAATTGCAAATTCGGTTTCGTCTTGGAAATGTTGGCGATGACGATTTGCGTTACCTTCGTATAGCCGCTCGAGTCTGCAATATATACGGAATAGGTATCGTTCTCCGCGACCGTGAACCGATGGTCTTCCACATCGGCAGTCGATGCGACAGGGAAGGAGCCGATATCATAGGCCCCGCGAGCCCATTTCAAAGACGTGACGGTCGTGGCTGTTCCGGATTCCACATCGACAGCGACGGAAACATCGCTGCCCGTCGGAGCGGTTTGATCCGGCGTCAATGTGACGAACAGCTGGAATTCGTATGCCCCTTGGTCGATTCTGCCGTTCACGACACGATCGTTGCCATCCAAATCCGTCAGAACGGAAGGGATCCATTCCGCATTTCCCGCATCGATCGCCTGCGAGTCCGCCATCAACCGGTAATCTCCGGCGGTTGTCGGCGCCAGGATCGCAGATACGGGATTGCGAAACCGCGGATACAGCGGATCGTTATTGGATGAAGTTCGAATCAGGCTGGAATAAGTGCTTACTCTTCCTCCCCAACTGTAGTCAGACCTCTCCGTGATGTCTTCCGGTATGCCATAGCTCAACTGGCTCCAAACGATGCTGTTGATCAGGGTAATATCGCTATTATGCGAATAGAGTTCGAGGCCGGTGTGGGCCATATTCCCGCTGATCGTCAGGCTATACCATTGCACAAAGCCCGATTGATGCATATAGATGCCACCGCCGTAAAGAGAATAATTCCCGCTGATCGTTACATTCTGCAAGATGGGATTGCCGGTCGTGCTGTACATCCCGCCGCCATTCATAACCGCTCGATTCCCGCTGATCACCGAATGTTTCAACGCAGGGCTGCTGTAGCTGTTGAATATCCCGCCCCCCGAGTGCGCCATATTTCCGCTGATCGTTACATGCGTTAATGCAGGACTGCTATATTCGTTATACATCCCGCCGCCATCCCTGCGGTCGGGGGCATCCGACGCATTGCCTCCGGTAATCGTCACGCCGTCCAGTATCGCATCGGAAGTCAAACTCAAACCGTTGGGATGATAAAACACATGATACACATTGTCGCGGCCATCTCCAGGGATACCGATATCTCCGCTGAGTGTGACTTTATTTTCGGAAATATTCCGCTGCGCAAGGTTGAAAGTCTCGGGGGCTTCGTTCCCCGCGAATCCGCCGTAAATGGCAACGCCATTTTTCATTTGAAACGTTCGATAGCGATCTCCCGTGCCGCCTATTTCTTTCGTCGGGTAATAGGTCCCCGCCGCGATCCAGATTTCGTAAGTCAGACCGCCGCTCGGATCGGCCTCGTCCAAAGCCTTCTGCAGCGTTGCGAAAGCGTTGTCCCAGCCGAGACCCGACGACGAGTCTGAACCATCCTGTTTGACATAGAGGATCGTCCCGCTCCCTTCCGCATGAGCGGTCTCCGCGACGATGCCCGGCCACGCGCCGCCGACAAGCAACAGGCCCATTACGGCTATTTGCAACCATTTTCCGGTTCGTTTCAACATTGTCTCTCATCCTCTCCTGATGCGGCCAATGGGCCAGTCCCTTGCTCCGCGAATCGACAAAAGTATAAACACCCAACCTAAAATAGACCTAAAAAAAACAAAATAAAAAAGACTTTCCGCAAAAACGTCCATTCGGCGGAAAGCCTTCTTATCGGGACTTCGTGTTGAACTTGTATCCGAGACCTTTGACCGTGACGATGTACCGGGGATTGCGCGGATCGGGTTCGATCTTTTTCCGCAAATTGCTGACATGCACCATCACGGTAGCATCGCTGCCGATCGAATGTTCGCCCCACACCTGCTCGAACAGTTCATCCGGGCTGAACAGATGATTCGGATGCCGCATGAAGAAGATCAACAGCTTCAATTCCTTGGCGAATATCTGGACAGGCAAACCGTTCAGCCACAGTTCGCCTGACTTCAAATGAACTTCGATCGCATCATAGCGCAAAATGTCGTCGGCAGAGTCCGAGTGCGAAACGGATTTCAAGCGGCGAAGATTGGCCTCCACTCTGGCCATCAGAACGCTGGGGTTGAACGGTTTCGTCATATAGTCGACGCCGCCGGATTTCAATCCGGCGATGATGTCATCATCCTCTTGCTTGGAGCTGAGAAAAATAATCGGCATATTAGCGGATTTGCTGATTTCCGCACAAAGCGCAATCCCGTTCGTATCCGGCAGCAGGATGTCCATAATGATCAGATCCGGATTCTCTGCCTTGACCAGATGCAGCGCCTGCGCGCCGTTACCGGCCGCAACAACCGCATAATCGTTCTGCTTCAGATAGAGCGTGATCACTTTGCAGATGCCCGGATCGTCTTCGACGACCAAAATTTTTTCTTTCATAGCCTATGCCTCCGCTCCTGTGAAGTTCGCTCGAAATGATGCTTCTTCGGGCCACAACGGGAGTGAAAAATAGATCGAGCTGCCAACGCCAAATCTGCTCTCCACGCCGATTCTCCCACCGTGCTGCTCGATAATTTCCTTCGCGATGACGAGTCCAAGCCCGGCGCCTTGCCTCTCCTTGCGTGTGGCAGCCCCTTGATAAAATCGTTCGAAAATATACGGCAAATCCCTCTCGTCGATTCCGCTTCCCGTATCCGTCACTTTCACGATCACCTCTTTCGCTTCCGCGGTTTCGAGCTGAACGGTCACGCTCCCCCCGGGAGGCGTAAATTTCATCGCATTCAGCAGCAGATTGGAGAGGGTCTGCTCGATGCGGAGCGGATCGATGGACACCATCAGCCCCTGAACATGCCGCTCGTTCGGCAGGACGATAAATTCAAACGACAAGCCGCTCTCGCGCAATTCCAGCTTGTACCGGTCGCATAATCGGCGCATGAACGGCAGCAATTCGAGCGGCTGTCTCCGAATAGCCGCTTTCCCCGCCTCAAGCTTCGACAATTCGAACAAATCCTCAATGATATGGTTAAGCAGAACCGTTCGCTCATAGATTCCCGCCATGTATTCATCTGTTTCATCCTTCGGGACCATGCCGTCGATCATCGCTTTGACGAAACCTTGGATGCCGGTCAGCGGCGTTCTGAGCTCATGCGAGATATGCGAAAGAAGCCTGCGGCGCGACAGATCCATCTTTTCGAGCGCCGCCGTTCTATCTTTTACTTTCTCTTCCAATGACGCGTTTAAATCCGTCAATTGGTCCGACAAAATTTCCACATGGGAAAATGATTTCGCGAATTTCATCGACAGGATGACGGACTGTGCCACCAGATACAAATAAAAACCGAACGATACGTTAACGACCGTGCTGAACCAATAAATCCGGTTAAAGAACATCACTTCGTTCACGACGAAAAACGTAAACACGGCCATTGCAGCCATATTCAGCATGGATCCTTCTTCTTTGCGGACAGCCGCAATAATAAACACATAGATGCAATAGAGGCAGGTGAGAAGATCGGCAGCCTGAATCACGATCAACCATTCCGTATATAGGCTGGCAGGGGTAACCATGATTAACAACGTTAACGGAAGGCTCGCCGCAAACGCAATCAGAGGCGCCAAGCGGTGGGCAGCCTTCGGATAGAGCAGGTATACAAACCGTACAAACACCGGCACCGACAGCGTATTCGGCAAGTATTCCAGTTTCGCCGCCATTTCCCAAGGAATATCCGGGAAAAAATCGACCAGAAAGGTTTCCCCCACCAACACCGTCCGCAAAGCGATCAGGCAGCAAAATACGGCGAAGTATAACGTGGACTTTTCTTTGCGGCGGAAAAGGAACAAGGCGAAATGATACATGCCCATAAAAATAAGTCCGCCGACAATCCAAAAAGCTTGAACGATTTTTTGCTCGCGATAAGTGGAAATTTGCCCCTCGTAACCGAAATGAATTTTCTCAACCATACCGCCTTTGCGCTGGACATAATTGGACACTTCAACGACAAGCTCCACTACGGTTTCCCGCGGGGCGAACGTCACCACTTTGGCGTATTTTTTCGGCGACATCTCCGCCTTGCTTGTTCCGACGACACCGTTTTCCGCCGCCCGTTCGCCGTTAATCCATAGCGTATACGCCGATGCGACGCTCGGCATATGGATGGCCAGCACTTGATTTAGATCGCGCTCATGGAGGCTGATTCGTAAGCGATAAGTGGCATGTCCTTGGTTGGAAAGCTGGCGGCCGTCCAGCGTATAGCTGCTCCATTGATCGGGCACCCGGACAACGCTCTCGGGAGCCATGGGGGATTCGTCCCCGAATTGTTCGGGAGACAACAGTCGGCCCCAATAAAACTCCCATTCGCCGTCCAACGCGATCATTCCGTCTTTGGGAAAGTTCCATTCGCGCAAATCTAAGACACCGCCGGCCACTCGAGGGGACTTCGTTTCCGCGGCGGTTGACGGCAGCGGAACTAAGCTATTGACAATCACTATAACGAACAATATTCGGATAAGAGCCCTCATGGATACCCCGTTGTTTCCAAAGTTTTTCTGTTTTCCTTTTATATATCGGACTGATCGAGATTTTTCGAAAATTAGCCACCTTATTAAAGGTAAAATGCACTTGAACGACCGGAGAAAAGGAACCGACATTTGCGGATGAACTGGATAAGCTCATTGACTTGAAATCGACCCGAACTGGTCTGCGAATGTATCTCCCAATGTACCCAAGTTGCGCCTTTACATTCCCGCTTTGCTTGGGAGCATGCACATAGAACCCCTCATCATTGTTTAGATAAGCCTTCTGCAACATTAGCTGTACCTGTCGTTTTTCTGGACAAACATAAATCGACTTGTCAGATGCTCTAGAACATCGAATGTATCCAAATACTGCCGAATGATTGCTGAATCCAGCTCTATCAAGATGCTTGTTTTAAGTAAAAAATGCTTGATCTCGTAGCTTTCCAGCGGGGTGGCGTTCATGTCGAGAAAGAAAGCTTCTAGTTCATCCCGTTCTTTCAAATGAGTGGCGAATAGGTGGGCAAAGCGGTCGCTTTCATAAAGCTGATACCAGACTGCCGGAATGTTCGTCTCCCGAAGATAACCGGAGATTAAGGTCGTTTTGCCATAGCCGGGTTCGTACAGCGAACCCGAAAGGCGTCAGGTCGACGTTCACCCCGTACCAGAAGAACGTATTGAACACCATAGGCGCGGCGGCCCCCACACAGAGTATGATGATTTGCTTGCGCATGATGCGCGAAGACCGCCAATACATCGGGATAAATAGAGAAAATCCGCACAATAAAACGAAATAATTATAGAAGCCGTGTACTTGATACCCAATTCCTTTTTCCTTCAGGTACAGAGGAATCGAAGAAGCCTCGTTCAGAAAATAACTCTTATAGATCAGATGATGCCAATCATTGGTCAGGTGGAGGATGAAAATGGTAAGCGGGACCGCGAATAAGACTGCCGCAAGGCGTTTCCGATAACCCGTCGCCGTCCCGGTAAATTGAATGACCTGAAAGAGCCAGAGCGCAGAGACGAAAGGAATGCCTATATATTCGATATGAAGAGACAGCTTCACTTCGAACAGGTTTCGGCTAAGCACCTCGAATCCATAGCCTGTTGCGTAGAAGGCCGCTCCGAGCATGATGAGAATCATCGTTCTTGCGACGGGCAGATGGCGTTTCCGGTAGGATAGAAATGCGACGTATACCATAAGCCCCGCTGCGAGGAAAAGCAGGAATGACATCCATTCATTGTTCACGGCTGGTTGCGGCTCCCCTGCATGTAGTAGCTCACGGATTATACGAGTCCGTAGATTCCGGCGTTCTTTTTCATCCGACCATTTATTCGTATCACCTGAGAAGTTTGCTTCCTCATCAAGCTTTCATCGATAGGCAGCTTCACTTTACACCTCCCCCTGAATAAAGTATTCTGTAGGTAAGAATTAATTTTGGTAAGAATTATTGTGAAGGCGGGTGCCTCAAGTGGAAGAGAAGCGAACAGTTTCGTCTAAAGGCCAGGTAGTTGTCCCCAAGACCATCCGTGATTATCTGAGCTTGAAGGAAGGAGACGAGCTGCAATTTCTTGTCAGGGAAACCGGGGAAGTCGTCATCTCCCCGATCAAGAACGACAACCCTGAAGCATTGTTCGGCTCATTGCCTCCCAAATTGGCGAACACCGAAGACATCGAGCAAGTACTCTATGAATCCAGGCAAGAAAGAATGGCGAAGCGCCGGACGGAAGGGAAAATATAACTTATGGATTTATGGGTCGATACGAATGTGATCATCCGGTTTCTTACGGGTGATCATGCTGAACACTCGGCTGCCGCAAAGAAATTGTTTGTTGAGGCATATAACGGGAAGTACATTCTGTGGATACACCATTTGGTCGCGGCGGAATGCTGCTATGTATTGGAGAGCAGGCATTATGGATATGTTCGTGAAGTCATTGCATCACATTTGATCGCTTTGCTGAACACAAGAGGGATCAAGCCGGAATCACGCGATATGATCGGCGCACTTGAGATTTATAAAGAGAACAACGTAGATTTCGAGGATGCTTATTTAGCATATCTTTCGTTGAACCGCAAAGTTCAAGGCGTTGTCAGCTTTAACATCAAGGATTTTCAGAAATGCGGATGCGAATGTTACAGTCCTGTGAGCTTGATTTCTTCGCAATAACCGCGGTGGGCATCTTGTACTCCGCGTTATTGCCTTTCCCTTGAATAATGCCCTGCTTAACGCTCACTCCTCCGGATCGATTCCCATTTTCATGAGCCATTTGCGTTCCCGGCAGGCGGGACACCGCTTGGGATCGTCAAACCCCTTCATTCTGAAAAACTTCTGTTCCTCCACCTCGAAAATAAAGCGTTCTCCGCAATCCCAGCATTTGAGTCTCTCTGGTTGAATCTGGTAGGTGTTGAGCGCGTCATCCGCTAGTTGCCGTTCATATTGAAGCCTTTCCGGCAATGCGTCGGGCTTCCCTTTTTCCAGTACTTGTATCGTCTCGTGAATGGCAGCTTGCACCTTCTTATAGTCGATCTTGGCCCATTCGTGGAGGAAAGGAATATATTTGGCATCGCCCGTACTCTTCACGCGCTCAAGAAACAGCAAAATCATCTCGCGGTTACGATCCTTCAAATACGACATATCTGCGTCCGTCTTGCCCCTTGCCAACCGAACATCCCATTCCAGCAGGAGCTTCTCTACCATCTGCATCCGCTCAATCGTCCAACCCCTATCCGTAAACACGATCATAGGGTATATGCCGCTCATCTCGATTGCGAGAAAATCGTGCTTTATCATCCAATCGATTTTATCCGTGATCGCCTCGATTGTCTTATCACGAAAAGAGCCATAGCTTGAACAAGCGTCGAGCCCTAGCCCCAGAAGCTTTTTGTCGCGGGAGCCTTTCAGAATCTTGGCAAGCATCGTTCTGCCGCTTACGCCGATGATAGAATCCGCCGCGCTCAGAATCGTCAAAATGTCGGTTTGAGATAAGGATTTTTCATTATGGGTTATGGGTCTATTCATTGAAATCACCTGATATTTAATAGAATTCACTTCATTATGCAGTCGGGGTTGTTTCTTCCGCTATGAAACGATTAATATCAAAGTTCTTCCATTTGCCGGCGCAACAGAACTTGAATTTCTGGCCGCTGCCGCACGTACATGGGGAATAGACGTCTTTCGGTGTCATCATTTCCATAATCGCTTTGCGCAAATCGGTCAAATCTTCCTGAAATTCTATTCCCATAATAAAACGCAGCCTGTATTTATCGCAGATTTGAGCGACTTGCTCGAATCTTTGCTGTGTTTGAACACGCATGATCAACGGACGATTATTCGACCCTAACTGATTGGGCAATCGCTCTTTTACGTATGGGTTCATGATTGTCATGTTGCGGGGCCCTCCTTCACCTGTCATATTCCTGTCCAACGTGCGTTCATGCGCCGGCAGCCCATTTCGGCTTAGCCCCATGAACATTTCAGCCAACGGATAAAATGAAGTGCGATCTTCGATGGAAATGTCCAAATCCGCATGCAATGGCAAATTCAGCTCAGCCGAAGTCGCCGATTCGCTCATGGAATGAACTAAAGCCCATTCATCCGAAGTCGGGAGAAAAGCAATTTTACGCCGTGAGCGTATATGTATGTCGCGCAGCATCTGTAACATGGTCGCCAGCATCTCTCTAAAACGGACAGCCTCTAGCTTCCCATAACTTCCTCCATAAACCAATGCCAGTCGCAATAGCGAGGCGGCTTTCTCCATTTCGCCGATTTGAAGCAATAGGTCCCCAAGCGAAAAATACGATTCCACTTGGGATCGATCGACCTGTAAGGACCGTTCAAAGGCGGAGGCAGCTAGCTCCGGTCTCCCACCTCTTTGAAAAAGATTGCCTAGCCGATTCCACAAATACCCGTCTTCCCCTGATCCGCGGAGCTTACCTAAAAATGATTCCTCCGCATCGCTCGCCCACCTCGGCTTACTCCCATCATATAAACGGAATTCGACAAAACCCAACTTCTTCCTGCACCGCTATCCGCAATAAAATCATACATTTCCACTTGAGAATACCTAACTCTTTGATATAGTTGGTAATAGAAGTATATCACGGCATTCATATTTGTTATAGAATCCTCATACATATCTTCTTCAGGAGGAGATATAGGTATGAGAAAGAAAGAAGGGAAACATAAGATGGCCACACAAATTGCAGAGACGCCGACATTATATGGAAAAGACGCAGAAGCGGTTATGAAACAATTTTCTTCAAAGCCAACCAAGCGTCAAATCAATCAACTAAAGAAGAAGCTGGAGCAAAAATTTGACGGCATACAAACAAGGCGGGGGTAACAATTGACCATTGACCCTCGCCTTATTTCTATCTTTACTCTGGATGAGAATGATTTACACCATATGATAGAATTTGACTGCGATGATGCCGAGATGAATAGGTTTTTCCGAGAAGAGTGTTTCGATGAACACGAACATGGGCTGAATAAGACTTATGTTCTATACTATCGTGGGGAATTGGCAGCATTTTGTTCGATCTGTGCTGACCGAAAATCCCTAGCCCCGAGTGAAATAGATGAAGTTACTTTGCCTCGCAGTAGTGTTCCATCGGTTAAGATTGCTAGATTAGGCCGAGAGAAGAAATATAAAATCGTTAATGCTGGTCGGTATCCGCTTCATTACTCTAGATGCTTATCCCCATCGTGTTCCTAGGTACACGTAATAAGTTTCCTTCACCTTATATCCTAACGACTTCCCCCATACTTTGACTTAAACCCACTTCCTCGAACAGAAATTCGATGACACAACGTACATTTCTACCCATAAACCAATACCTTTGTGGAAATCATAAATGAGGGAAACCATGAAGAAAAAAGAACAGCCTAAATTGCTTGGCTGCTCTTACGAAGTCTTTAATCTCTGTTATTACGAATACAGTCCCTGGGCTGTAACCCGGTTTTTCCGTGCTAGAGCAGTAAAATCGTGTGTTCGGCGGGCTGTAACCCGGTTTTTCCGTGCTAGAGCAGCAAAATCGAGTGTCCGGCGAGCTGTAACCCGGTTTTCACGTGCTAGAGCAGGGACAAAAAAACGCCTGCCTCCTCTCGGAAGCAAGCGTCCCGTACTTTTGCTTTATTCCGTACGATTAATTATGAGCTGCCGAGATCTCGTCATCGGATCCGCCGGATTCCATGACCGCCGCCAATAGGGCAAGCGCCAGTCCCTGTCCCCAGCCTTGAGCCCACTTCTTGTCCACGCCAAGATAACCTTCTATGTCATTCATGACTGCGGTTCCGCCGGAAACGTTCAGGACCCGTCCATTACTTGCTATATTAGCCAGCGTGCCATCCAACGCCCTTTGTACATATTTGGCATGCAGCGGATTGTCTTGCATCACCATCGCCGCCGTTATACCCGCCGTAGCTGATACTTCGCCGTAGGCTTTCGGGAAGTCGAGAACGGTACCCCAGAGGCCGTCCTCCTTCTGAAGCCCTTTAATTGCGGCGAGTTGGTCGCGGAGAGAGCTTCCAATATGCATAAAAGGAGGATACAGGTAGCCCTCCGGCAGCACCTTTCCTACCCTGGACATCGTATAAGCCGCCCAAGCGTTGGCGCGTGCCCAATAGATGCCCGACATGTGATCCTGCTTGAGGTTATTATAGCCGTGATACCACAGAGCGGAGTTCTCGTCCTGCAAATAATTAATGTGCCAATAAAACTGGTGCAGCGCATCGTCGATGAGGGGCTTCTTCCCGAGCATTACGCCGACGCGCAGCATGAAATATGCCGCCATGAACAACGTGTCCGCCCAGCACTGCTCCGGGAAATCGTTTTTCGCAGATACCGTATGCTGCAGCACCCGATCTCCGAAACGCAAAGCCTTGTTCTCGAGGTAGTCTACTTTGCTCAAAATAAGGTCTAGGTATTTCTGATCCTTCGTCTGTTCATAGAGGGTGAGCAACATATGCCCCATCGCGCAGGTGTTCACCGTCCAGCCCGGAATGCCCGCTTCGATATATTCCTCGCACCAATCGGCCATTCGTTCCAGATAGGCCTTCTCGCCCGTCACTTCGTACGCTCGGCTGACGCCGTAGAAGGCTACTCCGCCAGGCCAATCCCAAGTCAAATCCATCCCGAACGTGTAATCCACCACGCGTCCGACGACTTGCCTCAAATCGGTCGCAACTGCATTAATCTTCAACTTTATCATACCTCCATATCCAAAGCCCCCGCTGGAAGCAGGGGCTCTGGAATTTATTGTTGGGGAACAAAACCCTATCTGAATTTGCCCGCATCAATCGCGGCTTTCTTCTCGTCCAAGATTTCTTGATATCCCGCGTCGAGGTACGTTTTCTTGGCTGCTTCATAAGTCGCATCGAATTGGTCGATCGGAGCGATGGCGATCTTCACATACAGTTCCTGATAGAGAGAGTTCAGATCGGCCTTGTACTCGCCCACCTTCTCGAGCACAACGCTGAACAGAGGGTCCGGTGTACGATATTCGTTCGTCTTCTCATAGTTGGCCAGAACCTCCTCAGCCATGTACTCGTATCCCGGAGGCGCCCAGTTGCGGAGATAAGCCTTGCGGGTCACGGCCGGATCGGGATACTGCGCGATTTCGACGACAAGGGCCCAGTAGTCCTTATTGTTGTTATTGGACAGTTTGGATTCGCCCGAGAAATCCGCAACCTTCACGGCAATGCCGTCGGCATCGAGCGTATAGTTCTGGCCTTCGACGCCGTTCTGGAAGAAGAACAGATTGTCCGGCTGGCTGAGCCACTCCAGGTACATCCAGACCGCGGCGCGTTCCTGTTCGGTGGTTTCATAGTTGATGCCCATAATTAACCCGAACGGATAGTAAGCGCGAGACTGCGGCTTTTTACCTTCTGGAACCCTGGCTGTTGGAGGAAGCACGGCGAATTGCGCTTCCGGATTGTTCTTCAGGGTAGCAGCCATGACATCCGTATTGCTGGAGAGGTATAAGCCGAATGAGCCGGTCTTGCCTGCGACGAACTCGGCTTTCCTCTTTGCTTCGTCGTCGCGCAGATAAAATTCCTTGTCGATCAGGCCGTTATTGTACTGATAGTTCAGGTTGCGCAGGTAGCGTTCGGTGGCGGGAGTCGTCAGGTCCGCAACGCCAAGGTCGGAGTAAAGCGTATGATCTTTCACGTCGATCGGCCAATCGCGGAAAGCATAGTTGAAGGTGTAGTTGTTTCTCTTTAAATCCTCTGTACCGACGCCAATTCCGGCTTCTTTCCACTTCATCAGCATCTCGTTATACTTCTCCAGGGAGGTCAGATCCTCCACTTTCATACCGACCTTCTCGACCCAGTCTTTGCGAATCAGCTCGACCCAGTTGTCGGTATTCGCACGCGCGGCGTAGAAGAACATGTTCTTGCCGTCTACGACGCCATACTGCTTAATGATTTCGCCCATGTTTTTCCAGTATGTGGGGGCATAGTGAGCAATTTCATCCCAGTCCAGCGGCTGCATGACATCCTCGCCGTAGTATGCCAGCGCCTGAGGCATGTCGTAGTGGAAAATAATGTCCGGCGCTTTATGAGAAGCGAGCAGCTGCTGATAATCCTGGACCTCGGTGCTGCGGCCGATTGCCACGAACTTTACGTTAATGTTGTACTTGTCGCCGAATTCCTTCTGAACCCAGCGTGTGTAGTAGTTATCCGTCACGTTCCAGCCTTCGAAGGCACGATCGTAGACCGGAATCTCCAGGTTAACCTTCTCGGGGAAGCCTTTCGAATAATCGCCATTGCTGCTGTTAGCGCTCTCGCTTGCGGTATTGCTTGCGGATGGAGACGGCTCATTTGGGCTGCTGCTTGCATTTGAATTTTTGTCATTAGAGCAAGCGGACAGAATACTGATTACCATAAATATAGCCATTAATAAAGATACGATTCTCTTTTTGCTCATTGCTTCTTCCCCCAATAATGAATTTTCAATTCAATGTTACTCCTTAACAGCTCCAAGCATGGTACCCTGGACGAAATACTTCTGGATAAACGGATAGACACACAGGATAGGAAGGGTCGCGAAGACAACAACTGATGCCTTAAGCACATCGGGATTGCTCAGCTGTACCTCCGTAGCCTCAAGCTGAAAGCTCTCGCTCGCCTGGACAACCAGGTAATAAAGCTTAAGCTGCAGCGGCCGTATTTCCACATTTTGCTTAATGTAGAACAAGGCGTCCTGATAACCGTTCCACCGTCCAACCGCGTAGAAAAGCGACAGTGTCGCAATGATCGGCTTGGAGAGCGGAATGACGATGCTGATTAGAATTCGGAAGTGTCCCGCGCCATCAATCCTTGCCGATTCCACCAAGCTATCCGGAATGCTGCTAGAGATCGAGGTCTTCATAATCAGCAGAACAAACGCGCTGAACGCCGGCGGCAGAATGATCGACCAGATCGTATCCAGCAGTCCCAGATTGTTAACCAGCATGTATTCCGGAATGATGCCGCCGCCGAAGTACAAGGTGAACACGAAGATAAACGTCAGCAGAGCGCGGCCCTTCAACTGCTTGCGGGAGAGCGGATAGGCGGCGCAGATCGTGATGATCATGCCCAGAACGGTGAACAGCACCGTCACGACAACAGACACATAGAGCGATCGCAAGATGCTAGCGTCGGCGAAGACCTTCGAGTACGCCGCGAGGGTAAGTCCTTCCGGCCAGAGAAACACTTTGTTCGAGATCACATATGCGTCTTCGCTAAGGGATTTCGCAGCGACATGAACGAACGGCAGCAGACAAACCAGCGAGGCGATGATCAGAATAAGGCGGATCAGCGCATCCCAGATGTCAAAGCGCCTTCGGCGATACACGGCCATTTCGGAATTGGATGCTTTCATGGTTCGCCTCCTTTCTAGATCAATCCGTCCTCGCCGAGTTTCTTGGCGATACGATCAGCCATTAGCACCAGCACAAGTCCGATTACAGCCTGGAACAACCCAACGGCCGTCGCCCGGCTGAAGTTCCCGCTCTCAATCCCCCATCGGTAGACCAATACCGGAATGGTCGTTGTAAACTCTGAGGTAGCCTTGTTCTGCAGAGCAAACACCCGCTCGAACGAGCCCTCCATTATCCTTCCTAAAGTCAAGATCAGCAAGGTTACGATGGTCATGCGGATTGAAGGCAGCGTGACGTTCCACATCTTCCGGAGGCGCCCAGCGCCATCGACGATGGCAGCTTCATACATCTCCGGGTTAATGCTGCTGATGGAAGCCAGGTAGATGATGGTCCCCCATCCCATGCTCTGCCAGACTCCAATGGCTAAGTAACTGAATAGCCAATGAGTGTCCTCCTGCAGAAACGGGATGCGCATGCCGCCCATTCTTTCAATGAGATTATTGATCATCCCGTTGCCTTCGCTAAGCAGTTGATAAGCGATCGCTCCGATAATAGGCCAGGACAGGAAATGCGGCAAATACAGCAGACTCTGGTTGAAGCGCTTGAATCTGACGCTTTTGATCTCACTCAGCAATAACGCGAGTACAATGGGCATCGTGAAGCTGAATACGAGATCGAGGCTATTGAGCAGCAGCGTATTACGGACGGCGCGAAGGAATTCATGCTTGGCGAAGATCTCCTGGAACACCTGAAAGCCGACCCATTCGCTGCCCCAGAACCCCCTGGCAATTTTGTAATTCTTAAAAGCAAGAACGAGCCCGGACATCGGTGCGTATTTGAAGACCAATACGAAAGACATCGGGATCAGGAGCAAAAAATAAAGCTGCCAGTCTCGCCGGAGATAATAGATCATCCCGCGGCTATCCGATTTGATGATTTTTAAAGCGGTTTCATTTTGTGAAGCGCTTTCAACTTGCACTGTCTCACCTCCTCTAGGGCATGACCTCCTTTGTCCAATCGTTTATTTCGACAATGGCAAGGGTGTGTCTGCATCATACCTTTCCATCCTCTTGTCGGTAAATCGTGAGTATTGATCTTCCTTGTCATTTTTGATTTTTACCCAATCGTTTCGCATATTTGTTAAGTAAAATAATCAATTCTGATAGGAATAAGCAAAAGTGGAGCTGTCTCCAGCGACCCGTAAGGCCGGAAAGACAGCTCCATTCAACTTTTTATGCGATATGAAGGCTCGCGTTACGATGTCCGGGACTTTGACGCCTTGTAGCTGCTCGGGGGCATGCCTTCGTACTTACGGAAGAAACGATTGAGGCTTTGAACATTGTAGTAGCCGACCTCCGATGCAATCTGCGTCATATTAAGATTGGATTCCCATAGCAGTTGTTTAGCCTTCTGGATTCTCAGCAGATTGATGTAGTCGATAAGGCTCTTTCCCGTTAGGTCATACACGATCTTACGCATGTAGGAATAGCTGATCCCAATCTCCTTCGCCATATCTTCAAACACGACGTCCTCGCAGAAATGCTCTTCAAGGTAACGGATGATCCTCTCTCCGTAATTGACTTCGCCCAGGTTGCGTGCAAGAAACTGAATAATCTCGCCGAACAACTCACGCAGATAGTCATCAAGCTCGTCAAGCGTATCTATGGAGGCAATGGTTGCATAGATGTTCCCCTGCCCCGCGAAGATACGCGACGTACTGATATTGTTCTCCCTAAGGTGCTTGATAGTGACGCCTACCAATTGATTGTAGATGAACATGATATTATCGTAGGAGATATACTCAACCGAGTGGATCTCGTCTCGGATGATCGCCAATTCTTTGACGATGCTGTCGAGATCTCCAATATCCAGAAAGTTAAGAATGCGCCTCTCGCTGTTGGCGGGATAGATATATTTCTTGCTGCGCTGTGCTTCCTGCCTCCAGAAGTTGATGCCGCCGCTTCCTTCGATCATGCGATGTTTAATAACTTCCATCGCTTCCACCGCTCGGTCCGAAACGATGGAGCTCGTCTCGGCCTGGCTGCTTACGCCGATCGTCACGGAATGGCCAAGCAGCTCCGTCGCTATATCCCTGATGCCGTTGAGGGCTCCCTTGATCCCGTCGAAGTTGCGTTCAAGCTCTTGTTGCCCATAATTGATCACGATGGCGAAGCACCCGTCCCCCTGATAGACACATCTAGCCTGTATTCCATCCGGGAACAAACTCTCGCATTCGGAGATGATCAGGTAGCGGTGGTATTTCCGAGTCTCCGGATTTGTCTTTCTTACATACCGTCTGTATTGATCGATGGAGACGACGGCAACAAGATAATAGCGTTCCGGGAACATCTCGGCGATCTGCGTCGTCACCTCGCCTCGCAGCAAGTTATGGAGCGCGAGGCTGCGGGTATCCCGTTCACGTTCTCGCAACAGCTTGTAGAGTCCCTCCTCCTCCTCCTGCATTCGCCTAAACGCGGCGTCGAGGAAGGCAAGTTCATTCTTGTTCGCTACCCCCAGATTGCCGCGCGCGCGTACGATCCTTACCAGCTCTCGCGCCGGCTTGGACAGCCATGTCGCGAGAAACACGGTCAACACGGTCCCGGCAAAAATAATTATGGCTGTAATCAAAATAATCTTGCGCTGCAAGGTGAGAGCCTTGGTCATCAGCTCATCCATTGAATAGAGGTTCACGTTCCACCATCCGTACAGGTCAGAGCGGGACCACGTATAGAGCAATCGCTCTCCCTCCAGCTCATGGAACGCGTAACTTTCCTTCGCCGCGCTTGCTAATATCTCTTGCATATAGGGCTGCTCGCTGCCGTCGGTAAGCAGCATAGCCTTGTCGTTATGCGAGAGAATGGTGCCGTCCGATTCCATGAGCAGATAGCCTTTCTCCCCCGGCTCCGATGAGCGCAGGTATTCCCCGATCTGTCTTTCACGAATATTGACCACGACCATTCCCCGCGTCGTGGTCGACAGACGGTTCAGGGGCAGCACGTACGATAAGACGTTGATCCCGGAGATCATCTTGCGTGGATACCATACGCCGCTGATCCCTCTTCGACCGATAAGGGCGTCCTCCATCCAGTCGATGGACTCATATCGGTCCAGCGCCGTCAACCCTTTGTCGGTCGAGACGACATAATCCGCGCCTTCGAGGTAGAAGAACGAGGAATACACGCCATCCACCCGATGATTCAAATTCACCAGTTCCCGCAGCACCGCCTGCGCTTTGCTCACATTGTTGTAATCTGCGTTTAGCCCGGCGAAGGTCTCGAAGTTGCGAATACGATCGAAGATGTTGGTAGCGGCCAGCCGCACCGCATCCGTAGCCAGGTTGTTCAGTGCGTTCTCGTTCAGCTTGCGGTTCGCGTTCAACCCCGCGAGCGACGACTCCGCAATGGCGCTCTCCGAATTCCGCAGAATCTGCGTACCGCTGTACCAAGTCAGTATTGCCGTCGGAATGGCCATGACGCAGAACAGGATCAGTGCCAACTGCAGCATCATCGGAAATCGTTTCATGCGGCCCCCTCCTCTCATCATGGATTAGCAGTTGCAGGCGGCCCTGCATAATAGCGCTTACATTATGCGTAAATTATACACTGAAACGAGGCGCTTAGTGTCTTTTTCCAATTATTTTGGTCACCGCCAATATGGAAGGCAGCACCTCAGAAAGTTCCAAATGCTATTATAATTGGATTCGCTGCGTCCGATGTAATCTATAGAACTTGAGAAACGCATTAGGTTACACGCAGCATATATAGGCAATCTAGAAGAGGTGACCTCATGGATCACACTTACTTTGGCCTCGCTAACATCAAAGAGTGGAATCGAAGAGTCGTAAATGCCTATTGGTTTACTATTTTGTTTTATATTTTGGCCACAGGGCTGAACCTGATTTTTACCTCCAAGGATAAAGGGCATTTTTTTAGAGAAGCGATCCTCTTTCCCTCTTTCCAATTTATTATCATCCTGTTGTTAACTGAAATCGCTTTCCGTAATCTGAAGCAATCTTTTCCTTACATTTTGATTGTTTCGGGCAACCTGCTCGCGGCGATTGTCATTTTGACGATTTACGAAAAAGTGTTGATCCTGATGGTGCTATTATTTCCGTTGTTAACCTCCGTTTTCTACTTTCACAAAAAAATTGTGCAGTTCGCTTCCATCGTTTGTTTATTGACGTTTATACCCGTTTTTTATATGTTTCAGCATAAAAACCATGACGCAGAAGTGTCGGATTTCATAACGATTCTAGCCCTTCTGACTGTCGGTTCCATGATGCTGCTCAAGTTTATGAATCGCGGGTTTGACTTGATAAAAAAGGTAGAGAATATGATTCAGACTCAGCAAGAACTCCAATACAGAAATAAAGAGATGGAGAAAATGGTCAGTACGGACGCGTTAACCGGGCTTAATAACCATCGGGCATTTCATGAATATATGGATCAACTATTATATTGGTATGCAAGCGAGAAGAAGCAAATACAGATGGCTTTAATCGATATTGATAACTTCAAGCTTGTCAACGATACCTACGGCCATCACGTCGGCGATCAAATTCTGTCAAGCGTTGCTGCGGTCATCCGTAATGGATTGGGTGAAACCGATTTTGTGGGACGGTATGGCGGAGAAGAATTCGTTGTGATTTTTAGGGAAAATACGATGAGACAATGCTTCGGTAAGTTGGAGGCCATTCGTGAAGGCATCGCCTCCCTGAAGCATCCCGGTATGGAAGGCAAATCTGTCACCGTCAGCATCGGATTAAACGAATTTATGCCCGACCTAGGAAAGGACTCCTTGTTCATCGGTGCCGATCAGGCACTTTATGAAGCCAAAAAGAAAGGGAAAAACCAGACGAGAATAGCTTCGCCGAAAGCCGGGTTCCAAGATAATCGATAAACCGCACTATCAACCGACTCATTCAACGAATAGACCAACCACATGGAATAGATCGAATATCCTGTGTTTTCGCCAACATCCAACATTATCCTGCTAAACTATTATTCTGAGAATAGCAAAGTTCCCTGACAATTACTTGCCAGGGAACTGGTGTTTGGTATAATTAATTTAGCACAGAGAACGGCTTGCAAGGGCGGTCGGCTAATCTCCCGGAAGGGAGGTGATGCCATGGAGGTATTCCAAGCATTGACGCTAATGATTTCATTCGCGACTTTGATTGTACTTATACTTTCATTCCACAAAAGGAAATGACCGCCCCTCTGCTAGGATAACGGTCATTTCTTGAACCTAATTCCCGAAGCCGACCGCCTTTGAAGCGGCTGTGTGCTGGGGAGTCGTGTTAGCAGCACGGCTCTTTTGCATTTTACTCATTTACTATCCTAAATATAACACGTCAAGAAGTAAAAATACATAATCAATCTTATTAACTAGCAGCCAGATAAAAATACACGATCTCCGTCATTAACGATTTGCTCAGGAATTAACACAATCCACTTGCTGTCGTCAAGAAAATATTAGCGTTTCGCGGTTAATATGTTGCCAACCATACTGTGCCACTATCAAATAAACGTTTGATATTTTATTGATCATTATTTACCCGTATATTCTATATTCGCTGTATCGAGCATGGATTTCCAATTCGCAAAATCCGTCTCTCTTGCTACATGCCGATCAAAAAGTTCATCGGGAATGTTAGCAATATCTTCTTGTGTAGTTACTTGAAAGTTGCCTTTCTCTAATAACTCACCAAAACTCTTGAAGCTTGAATGCTTGCTCATGAACGATTCATTAAACAACTTGTCTAACGAAACATGATTCGGATCTTCTTGAATCGTTTTCTGGCCTTGTAATTCCTTCAGCAGCTCATCAAATGACATTGGCTTTTGCTTTCTCAAGTTACCACCCCTAATTTTGTTTTATCGATTCCAGCCTATCTTGTCGATAATGAAGCCCACGCGTTTTCAAGCCACTTATCAAAGTCAGCGCCTGTATCACCTTCAACCAACACAATTACACAATCTTACATGAGCCGATCCATTCATTCAAGTCTTTGGATGGCGAGCACAAAAAAAACGATTGCCGATAAATCGATAACCGTTTCTTAGTTCTTTAGAAAGTTTCTTGCTTGAGGTTCTTAAACTGTACATACAGATTTTCCGCGTATCGGTAATTGGCTTCCTTGGTGCGGCCGGCGTTATGAGGCGTGTGGACAACATTGTGGCGCCCCAACAAAGGATCGTTTAACGGTAGAGGCTCAATGTCGAATACATCGGCGGCAAGGCTCAGTTCGTCCGCAAGTACCCTGTGGCGCAGCTCCTTCATATCGCATATATCCGCTCGCGTCGCGAGTACGACAAGCGTGCCTCTGGAGAGGGAGCGAATGTGATCGGCCGTGACAATCCCTCTTGTTGTCGGGGTTAACGGTAACATGGGGACGAAAATTTCAGCATCCTGTAACAGTTGGTTCAGATGCCATTCTTTTCTTGCTCCCGCCCTGTGAAAACATGGCTCGGACGCATAGGGGTCCCACGCAGCGACATCCGCGCCCAGCATATGGACAAAGCTAGCATAACGGCTTGCAATATTCCCTGCTCCGACGATGCGAACGCGCTTCCCTTCGATCGTTCCATTCGCGAATCGGCTGTCGTCTCCGAACTGGAACCCCCGCGAACCGGGACGTCCTATCCCATCCGACGAATCATAATTCCATGTATCCAGGCTGGATATCATGTCATGATGGGTTTGCGGAATCCGACGTAGCCCGCATAGCGTAAGCGCCAGCGCGAATTCACTAACCGATTGCCCCCAGAAGCCTTCTGTCGGTTGGGTGTACCATTGAATGTCCTGCTCCTTCAATGTTTCAATGAGCTCAGATGGAGGCTCCGCGCTCTGATACGTCGATTCGATGACAGCTTCCTCTAAAGCAGTAAATCTACGAATACATTCACGAGTTATTTCAACTTGGAGACTGATCAGGCGGGTGACCGTTTCCGGGTGCTTAATGATATCGGCGACTCTGCTCCTGGCTCCATGTTCCAGCCTAATGATTTCCAATTCGCCGCTTTGCCTCAAAAGCTGTTCAAACCTTTCGGCAGCGAAAGGCCACGATCTATCGAATTCCGGATGAATGACCATAACCGTTCTCACTGATCTAACCTCCCGGAAACTGACGGTATATTTACAGGTTCTCCCTTGCGGAGTGCGGATTCATGGGCGCAAAGGCCAGCCGCGGTCCAATTGTATGCGGTTAACGCACCAGGAAACGGTGCCCTGCCCTCGACAATACTTTGAATAAATTCATGCGCCATATGCGGGTGTGAGCCGCCGTGGCTGCCTCTTCTTTTCAAACCGAGCGACCGATTCTCCTCCAAGTCGTTCAGACAACCGGATGTATAGGATCGAATCTCATTCGGAAGGAGATCTGAATAATCCGGGATATCGATATGAGCAGCTTCATTCCCTTGAAAAATAATAGGTGACTCGTTATCCAGCCTACGCCACTCGAAGCTCATTTTTTCCGCGTATACATCGAAGCTTTCAATATATTGGCGGGTTGTCTGAAACAAAGACCTCGTCACCTCTGCAGCGAGATCGGAATCCGCCAGCCTGAACAAAGCGGATTCCACGGCAAACGGCGAGCCATATCTAGAAGACAGCTTAGGGTCGATCTGCCCGGAACCGAGGCAGCTAACCGCTTCGGCATCTTTCCCGGCTAAAGCTAGCAATGGGCCAATCGCATGCGAGGAGTAATGCATAGGAGGCAAGCCTTCCCAGTAGCCTGGCCAACCCGACATATCTTGATGATGAGAGCCTCTTAGAAACTGAATTCGCCCCAATTGCCCGTTATCCCGAAGATGTTTGATGAATAAGAATTCCCGGGTAAACACGGCCGTTTCCATTAGCATATAATTTTTACCCGAAGCTTGCTGCGCCGCCACGATCCGGTGGCTATCCGTTAAAGACGCAGCCATAGGGACCGTGCATGCAACGTGTTTTCCAGCAAGCAACGCCGCTATTGAATGCTCGGCATGGTCGGGAATCGGAGAATTGATATGTACGGCGTCAATTCTTTCATCTTGCAGCATCTCTTCAAAGCTTGTATATCGAGCTGGAATATTGAAATGATCGCCGACCCTGTGCAACTGATCCTCCGATCGCTGACAGATCGCAATCATGTCCGCATTCGGATGATTCTGATAAATAGGGATAAATTCCGCCCCGAATCCAAGTCCCACGATCGCTACATTAACCTTTTTCGTCAAGGAACTGCCCTCCTGCATATGTATCTCAAAACTTACTTACAAGGCTATTATATTCTACAGATGTACATAACGCTAAAACCAAAATGCAGGAGTTGTATATTTATTTATTTTATTGCATAATTATTAAAATAATTTGAGGAGGAAAAGTATGAACTTGATATGTGAATCCAGTTCTTTAGATGATTATTTAGAAGAAACCGCAGAAGTTGATTACAGCCATTACTCGATAAAAGATAAAACAAGTGAATTGTATAAGCAATCGTTAAATGAAATTGAATTTATTAAGTTCGCTTTTGAATTTGTTTGTGATAACATTTCCCATTCTTGGGATATTCAAAGTTCACGCATTACGTGTAAAGCATCTGATGTCCTCTTACTCCAAGAAGGAATTTGTTATGCAAAATCGAATTTATTATGTGCTTTATTAAGGTGTCAAGGTATACCCACCGGTTTCTGTTACCAACGTCTAACTTTAGGAGATACTCCCGATACGGGTTACGTTATTCATGCGTTAAATGCCGTTTATCTCAGGTCAATTAATAAATGGATTCGCTTAGATGCACGCGGAAATAAAGTGGGTGTGAATGCTCAGTTCTCACTTGAAGAAGAAAAATTGGCTTTTCCTATACGTGAAGAATACGATGAAAAGGATTACCCCGTAATCTACAAAAGACCAAACACAAAAACCATCGACGTATTACTTCAAAATACAGATTGTATTAAAATGTATCTTCACGGTTTACCTTCAAATTTGTAGCATATTGAAGCAGCCTCCGATCCAGTCTGTCTTGCAAAAATCCAACAAAACTGACCATTTATAGATGGTCAGTTTTGTTTTATGTTCATAATATCCCAAACAGAAGAAGGATGCGTGACCAAATGGAAGAACAGTTGAACTTAAAACACAAAATCGGTAAAGGGATATCGTCGCGACAGTTCATGGATGGTATGCAAATTCGAGTGATGGAACTCAATAAGATCCCGAATACCAAAGAGCGATTGATCACCAATTACGAAAACTTTACATGGACGCAAGAAGATGACAAAACATTCTTTACTACTTTAAGCGGACGCTCCGACCTGCACTGCTTGATTCTATGCACGGATTGGTGCCCGGATGTCATTTGGAACGTCCCCGTATTGCTTCGAGTGATGGAGCAAAGCCGCATTTCGACTGAGGTCCTGCTAATGGAAGAACATTTGGAAACCATGGATCTCTTTCTCACGGATGGAGGCCGCGCGCAGCCAATCGCGGTTTTTATGAAGACAACCGGGGAAGTTCTAGGCAGATGGGGCGCGCGTCCTGCCTACATTCAGGCCGTAATGGATCGGTTCAAGAAGAACAATCCCGATAAACAGCACACCGATTACCAGGAGAACATTAAACATGTATATCGAGAGATCGGCGATCTCTATCATGCCGGAAGCAAATATCAGGACGTTATGCTTCATGAATTAAGAGAACTGTTTACTACCTTTGTTTCATGATTGCATGATTTAATCTCTAAGGAAGCAGGGAAGACCATGGTGCCTCGCTCGCTTTATCTGGTGTTGTTATTGCTCAGCCTCATCTGGGGAGGCTCCTATTATTTCATCAAAGTGCTCATTCAGGATTTCGGACCTTGGACAATACTTGCATACCATGGGCGATCATCGGGTTCAGCGAGATGCGACTCACGAGCAGCATGGCATCCGTGCTCAATGCGACAACTCCTCTTTGGTCGCTTGTCGTGGGGGTGTTATTCTTGGAACGGTTGCCTTTCGAACGCAATGGATCGGGATGGGCTCGGCCATTATCGGCCTGATTATTTTGCTTGGCCTTAACCCCGCTTCGATCATTTCTGTAGATGCATGGGGGTTTATCGGGATGATTGTTGCTTCGCTGTTCTATGGAATCGGATCTCAATTGTCCAAAAGTCTCTTAAATGCACTTTCCACCGGTTGGAGTATGATTGCCGGACTCTCACTCGTCTCCTATAACGCTAATCCATGAACCATGCCTTTTGTAACAAACGAATTCCGGTTTCCATGTCTTTCATGCTTATTCCGGCAAATCCCAAGTACAATCTGGGGTATTCCGCGGAATGCTGCTTCTGCTCCATCCACATTTTTCGAAAGTCATAGACCTTCACCCCCGCTTCAGCCGCAGAACCTACCAACTCTTCCGACGGTTGGCGCTTTTTTACGGCCAACTGAATGTGAAGCCCTGCGTTTTGTCCCGTGATCTCGACATGATTACCCAAATGAGCCTGAATCAATGCGATCAAATGGTGATGCCTCTTGCGGTACAAGTTGCGTACCTTGCGGATATGCCGGTACCAATGGCCTTGCTCGATAAAGGACTGCATGGCCCACTGCTCCACGCGCGAAGGAGCATACACCACCTCGTGCGGCATATTTGACAATCGCTCGATCAATTTCGGAGGCAGAATCATATAATTCATGCGCAATGCCGGTGTTAGGGCTTTCGAGAACGTACCTATGTAGATCACTCTTCCATGTGCATCCAAACCTTGCAAGGAAGGGATCGGTTTGCCCAGGTAACGGAATTCTCCATCATAGTCGTCTTCGATAATGTACGCATTTCTCGCGATCGCCCACTCCAGCAGGCGTTCTCGCTCTGGATAAGGCATAATGCTTCCGGTCGGAAATTGATGGGATGGGGTTACGTATACGATTTGCGCCGTGCTTGCTTCTAAATCTGTCAATGAAAGACCTTTGTCGTCTAGTGGAATCGGCAAAATCTCGCAGCCGTTCAACAGGAATTGATCCCGAACTAAACTGTATCCCGGTTCCTCAAATGCGACACGATGAGTATCTGTCAGCAGTTTGGTCAAGATACCTATACTGTATGCCATCCCTACCCCGATGACGATTTGTTCCGGCGAGCAGATCACCCCTCTTGAATTCCGCAGATAATCGGCCACCACGACACGAAGTCCCTGCTCTCCTTGAGGATTCCCGTATTTCCCGATCAAGCCCGAATGATTGTCGAGCGCTTCCTTGAGCATTTTATTCCATGTTCGTATGGGGAATGCATCATGATCCAGTGCCGTAGGATCGAAGTCAATGAGATCGGTGTGTTGAACAGATGTTGGTATGTGCGGCTTTGAGGTGATTTTTCTTGGCGAATCATAGACTTCCGCATCGAGATTTCCAGCGGTTACATGCTTATGCGGGTTTGCTACGTACAAACCTGATCGGGGCCTGCTGACAACATAACCTTCCGCCGTCAGCATTTGATAGGCCGTTTCTATGGGCGTTTTGCTAATATTGAGTTGTAATTGCAGTGCACGAACAGACGGTAGTCGCATACCGTCAGCGATGCTCCCGTTTCTGATTTGATCACGGATCTGAATATAAAGTTGTTGATATAACGGTTGTTCGTTTTGATCCGGAATAAGGATATCGAATATGGCTGCCCACTCCAAACTGTCTTTTAAAGTATTTGTATTTTACCCATTTTCCACATGTCAGTACTATTATAAAGTATGAGTAGTGGTTTAGATTCTATTAAAATTTATTTTCACGGTTTACCTTCAATTCTGTAGCCTACTTACTGTTCTGTTTCGATGCTTGGAATTATATATGAAAATTCATATAGAAAATTCCCTGGGCTGGCTAAAGTGAAAAATCTATGTGAAAAATCGTATATAATTTGTCTATTTGCATGAATCCCGCCAATTATGTTCGAAAAATCGTATATATCAACGGTCTGTTAAATGGATTTGCTTCTTACTCTCCCACGAACTCCACTCGTCGACTCAAACAACAAAAAGGACACAACCCGTTTCCCGGTCGTGCCCTTTTTGTACTTCGCTGCGTTATACCAGAAACTATTCCCTAACCAGCAACACTATGCACTCCACATGTGTGGCATGCTTTTTAAATCTGCTCTTTTGTTGGCAACACCTTATCTCGGAATGCGGTACTGTGCACACGAACATAATGAGATCACCAATAAAAAAGAACAAAACCACTTAAGTAAATTTTGCATGCGGGATCTGAGCTTTTTTCTCATGTCATTATGACTTTTTCAATATGCCTAAATATTCTTTCCAAGGCCCAACGTCCGCCCTGTATCTGTCGGCCATTACCCGTACGATTTGAGCTATGTGCGTTAAATCATGAACAACCCACGTAGCAAGCAATTCTCTTAGCTTCACTACACCGAACGCAGGGTATGAGCCCGTCAATTCAAGATGCACCATAATACTCCAATGCCCGTTATATCTGAGATATAGGGACACACCAATACAGAGATGACTTCTATATATCTGAAATTGACATCCTTCACTTACGGGACTATGCCTCCACCTCATGGAATAGTCTCCGTTTATTGACATCAATCATCTTCCACAGCCTGTAAGATTGGTCATCGAACATGAGCTGCACTCTCTTGGGGGAACGCCCTTCTTCATCAAATAAAACAAGCTCATTCTTATCCTTAAGCCATGCCATCGGCACTTTATAATCCTCTTGCGGGCCGATTTGCCAATATCGTCCCAGGTTTATTCCATTCAACCATATCGTTCCCTTGCTCATACCCGTGAGCCGAAGCTTCAGTTTCGCATGAATGGTTTCCGAAAGGACAGGCTTATCAAATTTGCATATGTGCCATGCAGGAGTTCTGGTGCCGGACTTTATAGAGGAACCGGCATTAGATATTCCGTCTTCCAAGCCGGCCATGCTCCATTCGCCGATTCTGTCGGCAGAGCGGTAGGTCAGAAGCTCCAGCCGGTTCACGGGAGCTTTGAAGTACGGCATTTCAATGAGATTATCGCCTTCTTGGACATACGGAGAGATATCGACGGAGCAGTGAGCAAACCAGTTCTGATACCCTTCCATCGGTACATCCTGGCCATTGATTCGCAGCGGAGCGCTTACGGCGCCAACCAGAACCGCCTTGTCATACCCCTCCAACCGGAACTTACGCGACAATATCGGTTGCCCGTCGAGTTTGGTTACTTGATCGAGATGCACCGTTTCTGCTTCATACTTCCACTCACTTCGCAAATCTTTCACGGCTCCGTTCAAGTATCCCGTATCGAATAAACCTTTGGGCTCGCCAAGATGCGGGGAGAAATTTAATCTCCCCATATGTTGAACCAGAACTTGCAGCCTGTTCATGCCTTTCCGCAAGTGAACCTCGACGGAAGCGGAACCGACCTCTCGAATCAGCCCCGCTTCCTTCCCGTTTAAGTAGATCCTTGCGGGATCCTGAAGCTTGGGCAGGATCATCATCGTCGATCGGTTGCGCTCACTCTCGATTTGGCAGGAGTACAACAAATAACCGAATGGCTGGGAGAAGCTCGAGAAATCCTTCGGTTGAACCGTGGAAACTCCTTGTACCGATTCGAGATCCAGCGTTTTGCTCTCCCATTGTTCCAAGACCGGAAGAGATTCCGTGAGACTCTGATCCGCAAGTTTCTCGGATATGAAGATTTCCCCATCCGGTCCAACATGCAGATCATCGTACCCGCTAATCCATCGTCCTTCACCCAAGCGCCAGGTCCTGTCCATCTCACCTTCTTGAAGGATAATCAACCGAACAATCTTACTGCCAATGAAGACCTGAACGTTCTGCGGCTCGCTGAAATGATAGAAGTCAAAGGAAATCGTTTTGTGATCCGGACTCATGGCATAAAGCATTGACTGTTCATCCGAATATCGGATTTCCTCATCGGCATTCAATTCCACCATCGATCTTTGCCCATTCCTTGCATATACAATCAGGGTATGTACCCCGTTCATGTTTTCGTTGCAAGCAATATAGGTATTGCAAATCAGACGAACCCCATCGCAAATCCGAAACCGGTCGAGCACGGGAACAATTTCTCCCGGGTTCACCGTGACGGGCAAGGTTTTGCCGTCTTCCATGGTCACAAAGAAGGTTTCTCTTTCCTGCTTAAAGCTTTCGACAAACAGGAGCGTTTGATCCTCGAGCCTTCTGCCGCGAATTTTAAGTCCTTGGGATGCCTTTAGACCTGATGTATCAAACGGTTCTGACCTCAACAAAAATGGCTCGATGGCGTGAATAAAGTAAGCAAACCGTTTCGCAGCTAAATATTTCGGAGTTGTTCTCCCGTATTCGTTCAATGGAGCATCGTAGTCATAGGACGTAATCATGAAAATGTCACTGCCGCCTACCGTTCTTCCTCCGTACCCGGCAAAGTTGGTTCCGCCGAAGAACATGTAATGGCATATTCCGCTAAAACCTGCCTGAACGGCTTCAAACAATCTTTTCTCATACAGCTGAGCCGTCTTTTGGGTTGCTGCATGAGCTCCCCAGTGCTCAAACCAGCCGCTCCAAAATTCCGTAACCACTTTCGGAGTGTCCGGTTGTTTCTCAACCAGTTTCGTGTAATGGTCATCTGCGCCGCTCCAAAAATTGGCACCCTCAATCGCGCCTTCCACGCCTCCGACGCAAGTGATCAACGGCACATCGATTCCTCTCCGGAGCAAACCGTTTCGCAAATGGTTTAAATACATGCGGCCGGACTCATCATCCGCCAAATACCCATATTCATTCTCCACCTGAACCATAATCACCGAACCGCCCTGCGTAATTTGGCGTCGGCGAATAACCTCCGTAATGCGGTCAAAATACAAATCAACATACTTCAAATACACATCGTTGTATTCCCGAAACTTCACTCCCGCCTTTTGGCCCAGCCACCACGGAAAGCCGCCGAGGTCCCATTCCGCGCATATGAACGGGCCCGGGCGGGCAATCACCCATAGTCCCAGCTTGGCACAGAGATCAAGGAATGCTCCACAGTCCGCGTCCCCTTCGAAATTCCATTCCCCTTCATTCGGTTCATGAATATTCCATGCAAAATAAGTGTCGATGCAATTCATGCCGGCAAGCTTCGCCTTGACAAGAATCTCCCTCCATTCCTCCTTAGGCATCCGGAAGTAATGAATGGTCGCGCAATTCAGAAACACTCTCTTGCCGTTGATGAAGAAACTTTTATTATCGTAAGTGATTTCGGCTTTTGTCTCGTTTGCATAAAGTGTTTTCAATCGATACCCCCTCCTCTTCATCGTTTCATGAATTGGGTTTCTCCCGTTTCTGATAAGGTCCGGTGCTTTTTCGGACGACCAGTTCCGGCCGAAACAGCGTCAGCTTTCTCGTCTTTTCCCCGTTAATGAGGTGGTTCAGAATTTGCACCGATTGCTTTCCTAGCTCATAGGTTTGCTGCGTAACGGTTGTCAATTCAGGAATGATCGCCGTGGACAAATGGGTGTCATCGTAGCCTACGACCGAAATATCCTCCGGAATGCGCAATCCACGCTCGATTGCCTCTTTCACGGCTCCCACCGCCGTAAAGTCGTTCACGCATAAAACGGCGCTCGGCCTTTCTTTCATGCCGATCAGCTTGCCCATCAGCTCTTTTCCGCTTTCGATGCTCAAACCACCGTGCAAGATCCATTCCGGTCTGACGTTCAAGCCGGCTTCTTTCATTTTTTTCTTAAAAGCTTTCACCTTCTGGGTCGTCGTGCTCATGGTTTCATAACCGCCCAAGAAAGCAATATCCTTGTGTCCCATATCGATCAGATGGCCGGTAGCCAGCTCCGCTCCGGTTGCTTCATCCGTCATCACCCTATACAGATTGCCCTTCGGAAGATTGCCGTTCACCAGGACGATCGGGATTTGTTTCGACAGCTCGACGACCTCTTCCGCAAGCTCCGGACTGCATCGCGCCAAATTGATTCTTCCCCCGAGAAAGATGATTCCGTCTACTCTCTTTTCCTTTAATATGGAGAGGTATTCTGATTCACGTTGATAGTCCCCTTCCGTATCGCACAGAAAAAACGTATAGCCCTTGGCGCGCGCCTCGGCTTCGGCTCCCTTGAACACCTCGGGGAAAAAAGGATTCGTAATATCCGGTACGATCATGCCGATCATGCCGGTTGATTTGCTGATCAGGCTTCTTGCCTGCGCATTGGGTTGAAACTGGTACTTCTTGATAATCGCATTGATCTTCTCCCTCGTACTGGCTTTTACAGGCGCCGTACCATTGAGCACACGCGAAACCGTCGCTATCGAGACACTAGCTTCCCTGGCGATATCGTAGACAGTAACATTCTTCATCTGAATTGATCCTTTCGGCAACGTTATCGCTTCATCGAATATTTGGCATAAATCGCATCATATTCAGTCTGCGTGATGGGTAAAACCGTCCCATGCCGGGGACTGCGCGGAAAAGCATAACCGGAGGATAATATCCATTTCCCAGATTCAAGGTCCGTCGTTTCAAACGGCACATAACCTCTGCCTCCGAACTCATCAACAAACAAATACCATTTTTCTTCCGTGTTGGATTTAAAGACGGTCGGACCTTCAACTCCCTTTATCCCGCCGACACCTTCCTGAATCATTCTAAAGCCAGGATCTAAAAGGGAGCTCCCGGCCTCCTGGAACACCATCTTGCCATAAGGGGATGAAGACGCTGGATCTCTTTCATCTTTCGTAAACCTGTAAATTTTTCCCTTATCCGCAATCATGGTCGTATCAATGATGGAATATCCGAAATCCATGTACACTTGCGGCTCCGTAAATTGATTGAAGTCCCGGGTTTTACTGTACATCATTTTCTGATAAGAGTTTCCTGTATGGCTTTGATCCGCGTATATTTTGGACGCCCAGAAGACGACAAATTCATCCGTCGCATCATCATAGAAGGCTTCTGGCGCCCAAGTATTGCCTGCTTCCTTCGGCGCCACTTCAACCATTCGTTGCTTGGACCAGTTCACCAGATCAACGGATTCCCACACCATGATGGACCGGCTTCCTTGTCTTTGGGCCCGGTCCCAATTCCAGTCGCCATTTATTTTCAAGTCGGTGGCGATCAGATAGAACTTGCCGCCTTTGGAAGACCGAATGAGGAATGGATCCCTCAAACCCTTTTCGCCCATCTCAGATGTAATCACCGGCTTCCCGCCGTTCAGTTGCTTCCAGTTCAGCGGGTCGTTGCCTTCGCTTAAAGCAAAGTAAATTTGCTCCCCGTCCGGCACTCCTTCCCCTTTAAAGTAAGTTAAGAGGTAGCCCGCGTAGTTCACCTGTTCCAACTCCCCGTGCAATGTCATTTCGGATCGCGCAAAAATCACGACCAGTGCGATGACAGAAAAGCAAGTAATGAGAATCGCCGTCCATTTTCTTTTCATCCCACGATACCTGACTGTTCAAAATTCTCGACAATACGCTTCTGTACGACGAAGTAGATAATCAGCAGCGGCAGGAGAAAGATGATAGCTGCCGCTTGCTTGGCGGCATCAAAGGCGAATGTGGTGGCCCCGGGTACGTCATACCAGGTTCGAATAGCATATAAAATTTGATTGACATTGGCCGGTGCAAAGGTTGTCGCAAGCTTAATGCTTAAATAAGGTCCATCCGGATGAAAGTAACCCGTATAGTACGTATCTCCATAATTCCATACAAAAGCAAGAATGGCAACCGTCATGATCGCCGGAATGGCATTTGGCAGTCCGACCTTTAAGTAGGTCTTGTAGAAGCTGCAGCCATCGATATACGCGGCTTCTTCAAGCTCTTTGGGCAGCCCCTTGAAGAACTGCCGGAAAATAAAGACGAACATGCTTTGCTTGACCCCGAAACCGAATAGCGCGATCAGATAAAGCGTATAGGGCTTGTTTATCAAGTCGACCGAACCGCCGGTTGCCGCCGTCATGATCCCCATCACGTCAAAGTGCTTAAAGCTTAAATATTGGGAGATCAGAAGCGACTGCGGAGGGACAACGAAGGTCAGGATAACGAGAAACAGGACCAGGTTTTTTCCCCAGAAGTCGACCCGTCCAAGCGAATACCCCGCTATCGAGCTGACGAAAATCTGAATGAAGGCGATCGCGGCCGCATAACCGACGGATTGCACAATCGGCATTCCGTTGCCGAACGCCAGCCTCATGGCTGCCCGAAAGCTATCCGTCGAGAACTGCTGCGGCACCCAGATGACATCGGGATTGCCCAGCTCTTCCAGGCTATTGAATACGACCGGAGCAAGCTTGATTAAAGGGTATAAGATGGCAAAACCCATTCCGATAATTAAGGACAAGAATAACAGACCGAGAATCTTTCGTTTCATTTGCTCTCTGACGACCCGCACGTCACTTTGCAGCATGATTCAGCTTCACCACCTTGCTTACTAGTAACATCAACAGCAGCAGATCGATGAGAACATTAAGCAGATACACGACCGATAACGCCGAACCTACGCCGATGTTGTTCTTGTTGAAGGCAAAATAGTAGATTTCCGTGGAGATCGAAGATTTGAGAAACATGTCGACGAACGTATAGATCAGCGCAAACAGCGAGATATTGGACATGAGCGGCAGCGTGATTTTCCAGAATACCTCGTACCCGTTGGCGCCTTCGATCTTGGCCACCTCGTATAGCGACTTGTTGATGGATTGAAGTCCCGCAAGAAAGATCAGCGTCTGAACCCCTGTCTGAGAGAGCAGCAGGAATACATTGTTCACTAGATCCGATATAAATATGGTAACGTTCAACGGAAGAAACGTATACGTGAGCAGAAATTCGATGATCATGCCATTGTCGAACTTGTCGCTTACGGCCGCGTCCGCGACATCGCCGCCCGTCGTAACCATGATCAAATCCACGACGACCTTCAATCCCAAGACGATGGGCAGGAAGAAAATGACCCTGGCGATCCCTTGCCCCTTGAACTTGACGTTGATCAAGATGGCGCAGAACAGGCTGAATACGACGATCACCGGCGTGTTGATGAAGATATTCAGATTTTCATCCGTGAATATCCGCAAGAACGGGCTGCTCTGACTGGATACTTCCGATTTGAACAAATCGACATAATTTTGCAGGCCCACATACTGTTGAACCATCCCTCCCGTGTCCGCCACGCCTACATTGTGAAAGGAGTATTGGATCGTGTTCGCCAACGGCGTGGCGAAGAACAGGACGAACCCGATCAACCAAGGCAGCACGAAGACGATGCCGTGGATCTTCCTCATATTCTTGTATGAAATAGGCAGCTTCGCCATCTCCTTACCCCCTTTCGATGATATAGCCTAGCGCATCCAGATGATATCCGGAGACAGAGACGAGATACTTGTTGTAATTTACGATGACCTTGGCTCCCGAAGCGTAGGTCGTTTCGAATACGCCCGGATCCAGCATGCGGTGGCCTGCTATTTCCTTCGAACCGATTTCCGCAAGCCCTTTGCCGTACGCCTCGTACACGGCTTTGATCTTATCCTTAATCACGTCGAACTGAATGGAGAAATAGTGACTATACTCGGAATTCTTCAGAATATCTACGTTTTCCGCGCTGATCGTAAACTTGGGAATGCTGCCGAGCTCGAACGCTTGCAGCAAGAAGTACGCGGATCTGTCCGATGACATGTTCACGTTCAAGGTCGTATATTCCGTCAGTCCGTTCATCACCAATTGCCGGAACGGGATGGACCCGTACATGGTGCCATAATCGCTGCTCTCTCTGGAGATATCGGCCGCATAGCGGATATAGCCGATTTTATCGATATTCGGATTTTCCAATGCGATCGTTTTATTGTCGGACAGCTTCTTCAGGTTCTCCTCCACGATCGAACCGGCGATAACAGGGTCAACGATCTCGCTGGAGCTGTAATTGGCATAATAAGTCGATCCCATGTCATTCACAAATAGATTCGGATAAGCTTTCGATTTCTTGATGAATTTGTCCACCGTATCGCTCAAATACAACGGGTTCAGCAGATATTGTTTCGTACTCCCCCGATTAAAAATGCCGATCGAATAGAGATACTTCCTGATTTCGACCGGTTTGCCGTCATACCCGTACAATGCATTGGTCTTCGGCCGGAAACCTCCGCTCGTGTCGGATACGCGCATCAGGTCGGCATTCAGGAACAAGGTGTCGTTTGCGCCGTCGAACGCCTTCATTAACGCGTCCAAATCCTTCTTGCTTCCATTCGCTCCCGTTAATTCGGCCTTATTGGCAATTGAATTGTACAACCCGTTGTTAAAGACGCCTTTGTAGTTGACGATTTTGTTGACGCCCTGCAAATCCCTCATGATCGAAAGCAGTTGGTTATATTTCGTCATGGAATGCTGCTCTTTATAAGGGATTCCCAAGAACCTCTTCTCCAGGGTTACCGTTCCGATCACATCGAGGAACAGCTTCGGTGCCGTGTTATAGGATTCCTTGAGGTTGTATTTCGACTTCAGATATTCCTTATAGGACTTCGCCAAATCATAATAGGTGACCCGATCGGGGAACAGCTTGTATCTTACCTTGTAATCGACCGGAATCAAGCCGGTCGTGGCCAGAAAGCGCGCATCATTGTCGCTATAAGGTCCGAACACCTTGACGCGGGAATACTGCATGGAGTCAAAAGCGCTATAAACCTTGTTATAGAAGGTCCCACCGGCCGAAGTGTCCTTCGTGCCGAGCTGAACCTTGATGGATCCGAGCTCGGCCCCCTTCTCGATAATCCCCATATAACCGCTGGACTTCCCGGCCTGATCCGTCACGTACATGCCGAACACCGGCATCGTCAGATTTTCGGGGAATTCCGGCATCTCGTAGAGCGTATCGTAATAGGTGTTGTTGTAGACAGGCCGATCGTATTCCGGGTACTTGCCATTGAATGAATTCAGTTTGAACAACGCCCCGGATCCGTCAGGCACGAAGATGTACCCTTCATCCGCTTGCTCCGCCGATGCCAATCCGAAGGAGGGGAGCACGGAGATGTTTTGCATCGTATAATAATCATTGTCGCCTACAATCTCGTACGTCGGCACTTTGACGACAAGATCTCCCTGATCCAACATCACCTCCATCGTAACGGCGAATCTTGCCGGTTCCGTGATCGTTACGCTAATTCCGTAGGTCTGGCTGTCCGCGATCAGCATCTCCGTCGTATAATCCACCGCTTTGGCGAAATTGATCAGCTCCTTCACCAGCGAGAGCGGCGGAAGTCCCGCGAACTTGTTGAAATAATACCCGTTGTCCTGATCCAGTTGGTAGGTAAGCTCCAGCGCCTCTTGATAATTTTGAGCTTGGGCCTGGCTTATGGTTCCTTCTTCCACCTTGCGCTCCAACGCATCCAGAAACTCCGTTTGATAATTTCCGGTCGATATCTTCGACGGCATATATTCGTTCAGACGATAGGATTCCGTTTCGGCAAAGTCGAATATGATCTGGACGCCCTTGTCGATTTGATTGAGCGTGTATCTGCCGTTCTGAATGCTGTATTTGTAAGCATCCCATTCGTGCAAGGAACTGTCCTTGCCCAGAAACTTGATCGCGATGGGCGATCTCTCCAGATCCCCGCTTTTGCCATCGTTATAGATGCTGTTCCACTCGGCACCCGATTTCGTATCCACGACTTTGATATTCAACGTGGCCGTATCGATCGAAAGCTCTTTGCCTTCGCTGCTTGCGAGCAGAACCGTTCCCGCCTTGTTATCCAGCTTGCCGTCCGAGGCCGATAATCCTTCTTTCGGATACGCCTGCGCTGCCTGCCTTTCGATGCTCAAATGCTTGACATATGAAGGAATATAAAAAATCCCCGCAATGATTAGGACGGCAATTGCCGCCAGCAGGATCTCTTTTATTCCCGCGTTCTTGATTCGTCTTATCGCCGCTCCGCTCAGGCCGTTTGCCATCTGGTCATCACCTTTTCGTCAACTCGATGAATACGGTGTAAATGAATCCGATCACTTTACCCAACACGGTGAAATACAACATGGCAAGAAAGACGATCACCATCGCGGAGCAGAAGGAAACGATTAGCGTGATCACGTTCGTCAAAGGCTTGTATTCATGAATGACGCACAGTCCGCAGAATAGCAAGAAATAGAACCACACCGTCCCAATGGCCTCGAATGCATTCAGCAGCACCGTTTCTTCCCGAATAATCATATTGCTCATGATCATTCCCGCGAGATCGAAGATCAGCTTCGGCACCAGCGAATAACTCATGACGATTAAGATATCGCCCATCGTACCGTTTCCGTCGAACAGGGTGGATATGCTCCAGTTGCTGATCAGAAACAATAAATAAGGGAACAGGGTCGTTAAGAACAGGGTGAGGCTGTTCATTTCAAACAGCGGATAGCGGTTCAGAATAAATCCGGTGTATTGATAACTCAATATACCGATTAAACCGCAGATCAGCATGATCATCGCAGGGATCGTATAATTTCTTTTTCTCGCGAACTTCAAGTCATAGAAGCCGTCAAACGGATGAAAGAGCACGTAAAACAGGTATTTTCCGTCTGCCACCATGCTGGTCATAACGAACGACCCTCCCCTTTCCTGCCGAGTATTTCGTTACCCGTGTTTGCGGTTGTATCGGTATTCCGAATAGAACAAGGCGCCGGCTAGCAGGACGAACGCGAAGACAAACCAGAAGAAATGTTGTTGGACGAACAAATTGCGATACTCGCCATAAGCCTTGGAATAGTAATAACGGCTGTTGCCGAGCTTGAAGTAATACATCGCTTGTTCGTATAGATCCTGCATCAGGTAATTTCGGCCTACGCCGGTATAGGCAATGTCGTAATTTGCGTTTTGTTCGAGCGTCGCTTTATAGGCTTTGGCCGCTGCTTCCCAGTTGCCGTTGAAATATTGTTTTTCGGCATCCAGGGCGGCCTGACCGAATTCCGTAGGTTGAAAGATATGCGCGAGGCCGAATTGCTTGTCGGCCACGATCAGTTGATCTCCGAGCCATGCAATGGCGGTCGGATCCTTGACATTGCCTTTCAAATTCCCGGATGAATTAAAGATGTTGATGATATCCCCTTCGAAATTATAGATAAAAACCCTGCCCCTGGTTTTATCCAGAAGGGCGTACGCGCCATAGTCGGAAACCGCAATATCGACGAACCGGCTGTAATCTTGCTCTGTGCGGTAATGCAAGTCGCCGATGACCGGCCAACCATACGTAATCAGCACGTTTTCTCCCTTTGCATTGAAGCGGAATACCATATCCTGCGCCGAGGAATCATAGGTCGTCGCATAGATCAGCCCTTCCGAATCGATGCTCACATTGTTGAAGGATGGGGCGAATATTTTCTTCATCTTTTCCTTCTGCTGCTGGGTGGAGACCGTCTTCCAAAAGTAATCCGCCGCGTTGACCCTGGGCTTGTTCAGGCCGAAATATCGCAAGAAGGATCCGTCCCCGTTGATTTCAATGATTCCTTCGTAACTGCCCTGGACAACGACGCTGATCTTCCCATCCTTGTTGACGACTAGCTTCGAAGGTTTAAACTGCGTAACCCCTGCCATATTTTCCGGCTTAACGATCGTCCTTTTGTAAAAGTAAGTCTCCCCATCCAGAACGATAATTCGCTCGGCCCCGGTATCCGCAATATAAAGCTCGCCGAGCGCGTCGCTGTAAAATACGCCCTCCGGTTGATTCAGCACCAACTGCTTGTTCGTATCCTTATCTACAACGAATTTGCCGTTTTCGTTTTTGACCAATTTAATCGACAGAAGCAAATTGAATTCCCTATCCAATACATTGACCCGGCTTTCCGCCGAATCGACCAGAAAGATCCTATCCTTGCTTACATACACGTCGTCAACGCTTTCCATCTTGATATTGCCCATCGTGCTGTCATCCAGCGTGCGCACCCATTCGTAAGCAGGCAGGCTCCTCTTGGCATAACCCCAATAGTCATAGGTATAGTTGCTTTCAAAGGTATTGGCGGCATATGCACCGGTAGTTGGAAGCATCAGGCAAAGGATGATGGCAAAAACGACAGCCCACCTAATTCTCATAATCGCCCGGCCTTCCTTTCGAGTCGTGGATTATTCTTTAATGCCTGTCGTTGCCATCGTCTGAATCACGTTGCTCTGCGAAATCACGAACACGACGACGGGCACCACCAGCATAATGAGCGTAACGGCAGAAGCTACCCCGGTTCGGGCTACGCCCGCATTCACGATTTGCGACAACGCATAACTGACCGGCTTCAGCTTTTCGCTGTAAATAAAGCTTCCTCCGGTAGTCCCCCACAAATACTGGAAGGATAAGATGATCAGCGTGATCCAGGCCGATTTCGAGAGCGGCATGATGATTCTCCAGTAGATGGTGAACTCGCTCGCCCCGTCGATCTTGGCAGCCTCGAGCAGCGCATCGGGAACCTGAACCATGAAGTTCTGCAGCAAGAACAGTCCCAGCGTGGACCCTGCGGAAGGAAGAATCACGGCCCAATAGCTGTCGATCAAATGCAGCTTGGACAGGATGATATAGTTCGGCAGAGCGGTAACGGTTCCATTAAACATCAGGGAGTACACGACCAGCCTCGACATGGTCTTCGAACCGGGAAATACATATTTGGCAAGCGGAAAAGCGGCCATGGAACCGATGATGACCGTTCCGAACGTGCCCAGCGCGGTGAGAAACATGGTATTGAATATATACCTGGACATCGGTATCCAGGAATTCTCGAGAATAATGGACAAATCCGCGAAATTGGTCAGCGTCGGGCTTTGCACGAACAGCTTGGGCGGAAAGATGAAGATCTCGTTCAGCGGCTTAAACGCGTTATTGATAATGAATATAAGCGGCCAGACGCTGAATAATCCGAATACGCCCAGAAATAAAGTCAGGGATAAGTCTCCAAGGATACTTCTGTTCCTTCGTTTGAACTTCCGGGATAGGTAAGCTCTCCTGAGTGTTGCGGTAAGACCGTTCACGCTAGGCACCTACCCTTCTTAACGCTTTCTGGACGATGATATTGGTAAATACCATGATGAAGAACAAGATCGTAGCGACCGCGGAGGCGTACCCCATCTCGTATCGGATAAATCCGTAATCGTGCAGATGGGTCAGGATCGTGTGCCCGGCATAGGAGACCGAAGGGAAGCCCGCGAGCTCGATCGAGATTTGCGATACCGACAGGGATGCCGTGATCTGCATAACCGCTCCGAACATCAGCTGCGGCTTCATCGACGGAAGGGTAATAAACCAAAGCTCCTGCCAGCGGTTTCGGATCCCGTCGATCGCGCCTGCTTCGTATAGCGTTTTGTCCACATTTTGCAAGCCTGCTATGAATGCAAGGAAGCTTACGCCAAGACTTAACCACAACTGCACCAAGACAAGGATGGGAAGCACGTATTCTTTCTTGTCAAACCATAGGACGGGTTCGTCCGCGAACCCGAGTCTCAGCATCCATGCATTGGCGTACCCGTACATATCCGACGAGAAAATCAGCTTCCAGATGAGATAGGCGTTGCCCGATATCGACGGCGCATAGAATACCAGCGTCATGACGGCACGAATCTTGGGTGAAAGCTCATTGATCAACCACGAGAATACGAAGCACATCAAATAACTGACCGGACCGGTGATCAAGGCAAAGAATAGCGTGTTCTTCACCGCGATCAGAAATACATCGTCGTTGACGAGCAGGTTGATATAATTGCCGAACCCGACGAAATCCGGCATTTCGAGCATGTTGAACGAAGTGAAGCTGATGACGATGGAAGTCAGGACAGGGACGACCGTAAACACGATGAACAGGATTGCAAACGGCAGCAACAGCAAGTATTTTTCCTTATGTTCTTTCCAGACATGGCCTAGTGTCGGTTTGCCGCTGTTATTGATCATGACTTCTCCTCTTTCGATCCGTCATAAGACAATTGAAACTCCTTGCGCTTATTGGCAAGCTCCTTGTCGATTTGCTTGACGTTCAGGAACAGCGCCTCGCGGGGATTTGCGCCGCTCGTTACGCCATCGGTCGTTACGACGGATCGAAAAGCATAATCGATCGCTCTTGTGGTCATATATCCGCCGGGTACCTCGGGCATTCCCACGGTCTCCTTAAACTGCTTCATCAATTCTTGCGAATCTTTCGTCGACCACGGCAGTTGCTTCAATACCTCGATATTCGCCGTCGGATATCTCGCGGCCGCGCCCATGACGGCCTCAAGCGCGCTGGCGTACCGCGTCTGGGTATCCGTATCCAACCACCACTGCAGAAACTTCCAGGCTTCTTCTTGATTCTTCGAGGAGCTCATCATGATGCTGTCGACGGTATCGGATACGACCGAATGGTTCTCGCTTCCGTCCGGATTCTTCATTCCCGGCATCGGGGCGAAAGACCACAGGCCTCTGATCTCCGGCGCGAACACCGCCAGCTGGTGAAATGTCGTATAAGGCGCGATCCCTACAGGCATCTCGCTGGACCTGAATCGGTTGGGGAAATCGGCGGATACCGGCAATCTGTAGCTTGTAAAGAAGCTGGTAAGCCTCTTAAACGCATTCATGGCGCTATCATCGGTCAGACCGCTCCGAATGCCGTAATCGTTGCCGCTTCCTTCGTAGAGGTCTCCTCCGTACTGGTAGACAAGCGACGGATACAGTCCCTGCGCGTTCAAATAAAAATCATAGTTGTTTGCGTTAAGGATAGAGATCGTATTCTCGACATCGTCCCAAGTCTCGGGAGGCTGTAATCCAAGCTCATCCAATATATCTTTCCGGTAGAACATCATCATGAAGGTTTGCTGTTCGGGAAGACCGTATATCCCGTTCTGATAGGTCACCGTTCTTAAGGCGCTGTCGGCAAACTTATTGCTGATTTCGTCGAAGCCATCCAGCTTGGACAGGTCGACCAGGGCATTTCGCATGGCAAAGTTTACGACCGTCGCCTGAGGGACGGCAAGGGCTACATCAGGGCCGTTGCCGGCAAGAGTGGCCGGAAGGATGACATCCTCAGGGATGAGCTCCAAATCCACCGCAATATTCGACTTCGGCGTGAAGCTCTGATCGATCAGATTTTTAATAATCTGCGCCTGATCGCGTCCGGCTGAAAACCATACTTTAATGGCCTTCTCGCCTGAAGTGTCGGAAAATTGATTTTCGTCCACGAAAAAGGTCGAAAGGAATCGCGCCGTGCTATAGTACCCTCGAACAAGAACATTCGGCTTCGGAGAAGACAGCTCCGCTTCCGGCGCGGACAAGGTAAAGCTGTCAAGCTGAAGCGGCATCTCCGATATGGAGGTGATCCACGCGCCCATGGAGGATATATTGTTGGCTAACGTGTACAGTTCATAAATGACGTTATCCGGTTTCTGGCTTAATCGTTGAGCCTGCACCTGCATCTTCTCGATGATCGCCGTTTTTTCGCCTTTCTCTCCGGTGATTTGGACCAATTCGCCGACGACTTTTTTCAAGCGGTCGCTTTCCGTCCGGAACGTTTCCGCGTAGTTAGGTATTTTTTTCGTAATTTCATAATCGATATATTTGTCCGGTACGAGTCCGGTGATCTGGACGGTCTTCCGGTACAGGTCATTCAGTACGAACACGCTCTGCTCCACTTCCGATAGCGGCATGGCGAAGCGGCCCAATACGACTTCGAGCGATACCCTGTTCTGTCCTTTCGTCAGATGAATGAGATATTCTTCGTCGCGGTTCCCCAGCACGTAATGGACAAAGCCGGAATGAAATCGGAAAGGAATGGCCGTCGCTTCGAGGAACGGAACCTCTCCGTTTACTTTTAATTGCCTGTAGGACATCACGCCCCGGTTCGTGTTCTGTACGCCCCGCAACGAAATTCGGTACAATCCCTCTTCAGGCACGTTAATCCGCCATTGAATAAAGTCGCCCGGCGTTCGCCAGTTCGGTCCTCCGATCGTATTCAGTTTGATTTGATAGGGATGATAGGGTACCGTATATGGATTGTTGTAATCGGTGGACATCACGATATCCACTGACGACTTTTCGATATTCAAAGTATTTGAGTCCGTTCTCTCTGCCTGATAGACAAGATTGGCTTGGTCATATACCTTGTACTTGCTTTTCCAGTCCTTGATCACATCTGCGTAAGGCTTGATTTCGGGCGCCGCCTTTAACGTCATGTCGCCGATCTCCAGCGGCTCCTTGACGGATTCCATGGTTAACGTGTGCATACCCGCGCTAAGATAGAATTTATAGGGTTCCAAGCTTCTCTTTAGCGAATCATTCAGATATACCGTCGTCCACTCCGGTATTTCCACCGCTTCGGGACGAATTTCATTCCCGTCTTTCTCCGCGATCGGCTTGCCGCCGCTGTTGTCCCACACCCGATTGAATATGAATTGGTTCATACCCTTGAACAAGCTTTGATCATCGATGGTTAATCGTCGCTCGATTTTGGAGTTCGTTCCTTTTACAGGTCGATAAGTCATTGAAATATTGTAAAAGCCGGCTTCCTGCACGGACATCTTCCAAGCGATGGTACCGCTGTCGCCGGTCACGACCGCGCCGTTGACTATCCTCGCTTGCATGCCATCGGATGTCGCGAAGGACGACAGGTCCACCTTGATCTCCGATGAAGCCATCGTTCCGGCAAACCCCTGATCGGAAAGGTATTGGCGATAGGACTCCTCCACATACTCCAGGTTGTTCTCCGGCTGCATTGCCGTTACCGCATAGACATTCCCCGGCCCTTGTGCAGGTATGAACATGATTAAAGCTGCTAGGATCAGAACGCTCAACACTGACATTCTCTTCACCATGATCACGCCCCTAGACCTCATACCCCTTAACCTCCGTTAATTAGGCTTATAGGTGCTATGAACGGCTTCATAGCACCTATAGCCTCCCAGCTTATTCCTCCACGCTGACCGTAATCTTCAGATCGGCCTGATTGCCGGCAAAATCCTTGACGGTAAGCGTTACATCGTATTTGCCGACCGTGGTTATATCCAGTTCCCCGATGTCTGCCGTAATATTGCTCTTCAAGTCAAAGCCGTCTTTGTCTGCGGCCTGCTCGACGAAATCGTTCGCCCAATTAATCTTCGAAGCATCTTCATTTACTTTGATGGCTCTGTAACCTTCCTTGGCCTTGATCGTCGGAGCGGTCTTGTTGTTCGGATCATAGACGAACACGGCAAAGCCCTTTTTCCCCTCGTTGCCGGCTGCGTCTTTGACCGATACCGTCAGTCCGTTGTCGTACTTGCCGACGGTGTCAAACTTGACGGCGCCGGTCTCCACCTTGACATTGGAGAACGAGATATCCCCGTCAACCGCATCTTGAGCCTTTACAAACGTATCCCATTTGATCGAAGCCGGATCCGCACCTGCCGCCACGGCGATCGGCGTGCCGGTCGCTGCGAACGACGGAGGTATATTGTCGATAAATTGACCTGAGCTTAGCGCTTTTTCCGTCGAGCCCATGGAATCCAGGATTTGATTCTTCTGCGCATCGATGGCTGCGCCGTACTTCGGCGAACCGTTAAGTCCGTATATGGAGTTTCCAAGAATGGTGTCGCTCCACAGGTTTGCCCATGGCATGATGTTCGAATACTCGTTCGGCTTGCTTCCGGCGATCGCCGTGAACGCTTCCATAATATTGTCGCCCAGCTTCTCGTTCGTCACGTCGAATCCATAAGTGATCGCCGTATTTTTAGCCTGCTTGGTAAAGAAGTCCAGCGCCTTGTCGCTGCTAGCCAGCGTTTTGTAAGCGGTCGACCAATACAACTGATAAGCCTTCAATGCAAGCTCCGTCTTTTCCTTGGATATCCCTTTCAAGACGGCCATCTGGTTGCCCGGGAACACAACCTGCGCGTACTTCGGATCATCCTGCGCGATGTCGTCCGGTCTCGGGAAAGGCACGATACCCATGGATTCGCCGCGCCCAGCAAGCGTCTGACCCGCGCTGTTGGAGATCCATGGAACCATGTTGGTAAAGACCGTTTCCCCTTTGGCAAAGTCATCGCCATTCCATGTCCATCCCGGAACGGAAGTGTCCTCTCCGTATCTGACCGACATCATCAGGCCTTTCGACATCAGCCCGTCGATGTATTCCACCGCTTTCTTCGCCTCCGGAGCGTCGGCCGTCAAGCCATCGGCTCCGAATATCGCGCCTCCATTGGCGTGAATAGCCTGCGGCGCCGTATATCTGTAGTCCGTTTGGAATGCCTTAATCTGCACGTCCGTTCTGACGGGAGCCTTCTTGTTCGCATAATAAGCATTCACCTTGGTTAGATAATCCTCGAATGCGGACCAGGTCCATTTTCCTTGTTTCCACAAATCGACCGGATACACCGTTTCGCCGTTCTCCTTCAGAGCATCGACCTTATCCAGGTAGGAAATGTTGTAAACGAGCGGCCACGTATTCACGAAATCCAGAATGTAGTTCAGGAAGTAGTTGTGCCCGAACATCTTGTCGCCGAACATCCAGGAGTTGTCCGGATCGCTGAAGATGCTCTGATAATCATCCAGAGGCTGGAAAATGTTCTGCCCAAGCAAGGTTCCCTGCGAACCGCCCCACAACAGGCAGACATCGCAGATCGGATCATTGGCGAGCACGGATTTCAATAGCGCTTCCCTGACATCGCTTGGGTATTGGACCCATTTGATCTGGACATTTAACTGGTTCAGAACGGCTTCTTGCGCCTTTTGTCTGGCCAGCAGCTGGTCCGGGGCCATGCCCGGCGCGCCTGTGACGGGATCCTTCCATTCGGGATCGTCCCCCTGCTGCCAGTGCGTACCGAACACGATAACCGTCGGCTCTCCAGTCTTCTTAGCGGTTTCTGTACTTGCGGGATCTGGGCTTGGTTGAGTAGTTTTCTTGGTTCCTTCCGGGCTAGCTTTAGAGTCTCCATTGCCGCCTAAGCATCCGCTAAGCAATCCAACAATCAATACCAGTGCAACAAGCATTGCAAAATAACCTTTCCGTTTGCTTGCCATTTTGTTGCCCTCCCTGTTTATGATTTATACAACCTTGTTAACCTAGGAAGCTGAATCTACCCCCTGCGTCAATAACGAAGGTTGTAACTGACTCCGGCGGCAGAACATAATTCTCCAGCTTGTTCACCTCCTTCACGAGGTCTAGATTGTAATTGTCCGACGTCTCATAGATTCGTGTCTTTTTCCCCTTCAGCTGACGAAACGTAATCGGCTTCTCTTGGTTGGTTGAATTGATAGCCACGATAACGGTTTGATCTTGTTTTGGACTGGTGTAAGCGGATACAAGGATATCGCTGTCTTCTTCGCTTTCCGCTTTGATCCGGTAATATCCCGGTTTGATGAATTTGGAGTAATTCCCGAAGCTCCACATCCGTTTGGCCGCGCCATACTGTCTGGTCGACTCGCGAACATAGACAAGACCGTCGCGGTAATCTCCCTTCGCTACTGCCAGCCACTGTTGCCATGTTGAAACGGATAATATGGTCATGTCCTCATGAATCGTGTTCGCCAAGACCAAAGCGGCCTCCATGCTCGCGGCATTGCCATTTAACATCTCGCACCATTCGGTCTGATACAGCGGAACCATGTGTTCGAACTGCGAAAAATAGGACGCCGCGATCTTCTTGTCGCTCGCGCTGGACCAATAAGAATGCACGGCATAAGCATCGATGTGTTTCGAGAGCACTTCATCAGCCATGATTCTCTTGTACATGGTCAACGTATAGTTCTGATCGTTCCATGCTCCCGATTCGGCGATTAGAAGCTTGACGGGAAGATTCCTTTTTTCCAGCTCCAATGCGACTTTTCTGGACAAACTGATCACTTGCTCCGGCTCGTAATGATTGCCTTCCTGACCGCCCTTCCATTCCCACTGCGGTTCATTGATCGGACTCAAATAGTTGACCGGTACGCCTTCCTTTAAGATCAACTCGGTGATATCGACAAGGTATTTGGCGAATGCTTCTTCATTCTCCGGCGGCAGGTTTGATTTTCCCGTTCTTTCACCTGAAGAATAGCCCGAATTGGTAAGCCGCGCCGGAGGACTATTGGCAAACAATTCAATTGTTGCACCGCGCTTTGCCGCTTCTTTCATGGCATGGATCGCATTCTTGTCTCTATTCAAATCGTATACGCCCGGCGATATTTCAATCGTCTCCGCGCTGCGCCAGGGATCCTCCGCGATAATAGGCTTGCCGGCCCCGATGTTATATCTGTATATATTGAGCCCAATGCCCTTTTTGTCGTCATACAGCAAATCCATGATTTCTCCCAGATTATCCCATCCACCGACATCCTGGGCCCACCAGGCGCCCGAAGCTCCAAACCCCTCGATTTTTTGATATACAGCATCATAATCAAGGCGTATATCTTCCCCCACGAAATCATCCCCTTCATTACTTTGCTCTGAGGCAAGGCGAGAAAGCGGTTTCAACTCAAGCGCGAAGATCACTCCGCACACGATCAAGAAGAGGATCGCCAGAGGATATGTTTTCTTTAAAAATCTCATTGGGTCACTTCTTTTCAAAAGAATGTTGAATCCGGTTTCAAGTGAAAGCTGATTGATGAGTCGTTGTCATCGCAACATGCAGCTCGGTCTTCTTAAGCTTAAATGACACGTATGTATGAAATCCTTTTCATGATATGGGTTTCATTTTGACGAAAACGAAATGACTACACTTAAGCCTGATTATCGCCGTGCGGCCAGATCCGCCTAATCTCCCCTTGTCGTTGCCGACAATCTGCTGCTCTTTGTTATGAATCCCCTTTCATGAAAGGGGATTCATAACAAAGTAAAAAAAATCTGTCTAGTTAGATTTAGCATTTGAGTTTCTTGTAAGTGCTTACATCCCAATTATATCCACGCTATCCGGATTCGTCAACATTATTTAGAAACAAGGTGTTCCAGCCTCGGAAGGGAGGGATGCCCGTGATAGTGTTCGAAGCACTTATGATTATGCTTACCGTTGGTTTGCTGATCATAGCGATGCTGTCTCAATAATGGAAATAGACCGCCCCAGGACAAGGACTGAACTGTGACCCGAGAGATGGACACTTTGAAAAAAGTGCCCCCTCTCGGGTTCTTTGCGTTTATAATCGAAATTATCCCAGCAGGGAGCTCTCTGTCGAAGAGAAATTAAGGCGTGCAGAAGCAAAAATCAAACTCTTAGAGGTCGAGAATGATTTCCTAAAAAAGCTGAAAGCACTAGAGAGGCAGGTGAAGCAGGACAAACGCACATCATCGCGCTTCGAATTGATTAACCGGACAATCCGACAACATGGCATAGAACGTTTGACGCGATTCCTTTGCAAACTAGCTGGAGTAAGTGTCAGCGGCTATTACCGGTGGCTTTCGGCCGAGGATACTCGCCAACTAAGAGAAGCTTCTGATGAGTGCGATTTGGGGCTCATAAAGGCACAGTTTGACCGTCTAAACGGGAAAGTTGGCGCACTTGTGATCAAGATGCATCTAGAGAAATTGGACGATGTGGTTATGAACCACAAAAAGATTCGTCGTATCATGCGCAAATACAGTCTCGTCGCCAAAATACGTCAGGCCAATCCATATCGAAAAATGGCAATAGCCACCCAAGAGCATAAGACATGCACCAACCTGTTACAACGATAGTTTGACCAGGGTGAGCCGGAGAAGGTTTTACTAACAGACATTACCTATCTCAGATATAACAACGGACAACAGTGGGGCTACCTCTCTTGCGTGAAAGACGGAACCCCTCACGAAATCCTTACACATTATCTTTCGACTTCACTTGAGTTGTCTATTGTGGATCGCACATTCTCCATAATCGTGCCATTCCCCCATCTGAGGCTGCAAGGGAGCTGGTCGATAAAGGGAAATTTCAGGCTGTGGCCAGAGGAGTGTCCTAGCGAGTCAACTACTATGAATATGTGGGCTCTATCCAAAGTCCGGAATTGGTTTGAGTAATGTTTCTGTTTCGATGCTTGGAATTATATATGAAAAATCATATAAAAAATTCCCTGGGCTGGCTAAAGTGAAAAAACTATGTGAAAAATCATATATAATTTGTCTTTTTGCATGAATCCCGACAATTATGTTCTAAAAATCGTATATATCAACGGACTGTTAAATGGATTTGGCTTCTTACTCTCCCACGAACTCCACTCGTCGGCTCAAACAGCAAAAAGGACACAACCCGTTTCCCGGTCGTGCCCTTTTTGTATTTCGCTGCGTTATACATTAGTGTATGGTGGAACTCAGGCTCAAGCTTTATTCACAGCCTGCGAGTCAGGACAACCCCGTTCGATCGCGATATTCTTGCGGGGTCATGTTCGTAAAGGCCTTAAACAGCTTAATAAAATGCGGCACTGCTTGGTAACCGATGATCTGGGCAATCTCGTAAATTTTTTTGTCGCTGCTGCGCAGCAAATACGAAGCCAATTCCATCCGATATCGCAGTATATAATCGCTCAGATTGTTTCCCGTTTCTGCCCGGTACGCTCTCGACAAGTAGGCGGGATGAAGACCGATGTGCGCCGCGATCGTCTGCAGCGATAAATTGTCGTTCATGTTCTCCTCGATGAATTTATGGACCTTATCGGCTAAACCTGTCTGCTTCTCGGATGAATCTTCCGATTGCTCTCTAAGACTTCGGAGCATGAAGAATGCCCACTTCTCTAACTGCATAAGAGAAGGAGCCGCCGGCATGAGCCCAAATGAGGACGCGCCGAACTCGCTAAGCAACTTTCCTTTCTTGTGGGCCTTATACTGATAGGCGTTGGCAATGGCGAAATACGCTTCATTGGCATGCTCAGGAGGGTAGTTCACGCTTTTCAGCTCAGCGAAGATTTCGATCAACTTCTCCTCTGCGTGTACCCAGTTCCCCGTATCGAGCAAATGAATCAGGAGGGGAGGTCGATACAGCGACGTCAGCGTTCCGATCCGAACCTGATCGAGATTGCCCGCGATTCGCAGAAATACGCTTTGGCGCTTCTCTTCTATCAACCGCATTCCATCGATTACCGATCGATACATTTCAGGAACGCCTTCAGGAAAGTACGTCCAGTTTTCGGCCAGCACGATGGAAATGCTGCCGCTCAAGAGGGATTCCGCCTTTCTCTTTAGCGCTGCCGCCTGGACGTCCATCGCATTCCGAAGGGTTTGCTCGTTCGAGTCGGTTCTCTCTTTGGCCGAAACGATAAAGACGAGATATTCGTTATGATCGCGGCAGAAACACAAATGGAAGGCATCCCGAAACAATTCTTCCGCCATATTCGTAACCGCATATTCGATAAGCTCTTTATCCATCTTTTCATATGCTTGAAGTCTACCCTCCAGCCTTACGATGAACAAACCTACTTTCTGCTGCAGGGAGAAAGGCAAGTTTAACAGAAAAAGCTTCCGTTCAAGCTCCGCGTGAGGGATACCGTTGCCGTATAGCAGACGATTCAGCAGCTCGTTGCGCAGAGAGGGCAAATTTTCCCGAAAAGCGTATACGTCGCGTTGTTGCTGTTGTTGCAGCTTCATCTCACAAGCGATTTCTTCGGCTAATTTGCCTAGCGTCTCCCGCAGCTGATCCGGATTAACCGGTTTCATCAAGTAGCCGGATGTATTATACGGGACTACGCTTTGCGCATATTCGAAATCCGCATACCCCGAAATGACGATGATTTTTACTTTACGCCCGATTTCGCGGATCTCCCGAATCAGCTCGATTCCGCTCATCTCCGGCATCCGTATATCCGTAATGACGATGTGGATGTTTTGTTCCTGATAGAGCTTTAAAGCTTCTTCCCCGGAATAGGCTTTGTGGATACGGCCAATACCAAGTTCGTCCTTCGGAATCGTGGCGGCGAAACTGTCAACTTGAGAGGGGATATCGTCTACGATCAGTACTTCCAACATCGGAAACGCCTCCATCCTTAATCATCAACCCCACGCGAAGCCCACCTAGAGATGAATGTTCGATCAGAAGCCCCGAGGATTGTCCGAAGTAATGCCTTAGACGCTGATGAACGTTTCGCAGCCCGAGGCCGCGATCCGCGCTCGCCTGCAATGGCAAGGAGCGTCTTAAAGATTCCAAATCGTCATGATGCATTCCGACGCCATTGTCTTCAACGATGAGTTCCCAACCGTCCTCGGTCCTGTTGCCGATGATGACGATTTCGATTTTCCCCTTCTTGCCTTCCATACCGTGCACGATCGCATTCTCGACAAGCGGCTGAAGCAGCAGTCGGGGCATAAGAATAGACATCATGTCTGCTTCGATATGTTCATGAAAATGCAGGCGCTCGGACTGCATTCGATGGATTTCCAAATAATTGCGTATCAATTCCATTTCTTCGGCTAAAGAAGTCAATTGTTGCTCCGTCCGAGTCGTATAGCGGTAATACTGACTCAAGTGCTGCGTGAAGGCGACGATCGCTTTCGTTCGTTCAAGCTGTGCCATGCTTTGGATATAGGCGAAGTTATTATACAGAAAGTGCGGATTGATCTGCGCCTGCAAATGCTTGAGGGACGATTCTTTGGCGTGAAGCTGCTCCGCGTACACCTTATCGATAAGCGTCTGAATATCTTCGGACATCAGGTTGAACTGCTCGATCAAATAATGGAACTCGTTGTTCGACCCGCGCTTGATCCGATGATCGTACGCGCCCCGCCGGAGCGATTTCACCGCCCGGATCAGATCGTTGATCGGTTTCTGTACGTTGCGGTACAGCAAAGCCGCGGAGGCGATGCCCATCAACAGCAAAAGCAAACCCGCGGCATAAAACATCCGCTTGCTGTGATCGATGGGCGCAAGCACTTTTTTCATCGGCTGGAAATCGACCAAAGACCATCCCAGCGATTTGGAGGTAACGTAATTGACAAGATACGGTTCATTTCGAAAGGTGATTTTGACAGCTCCTTCGGACGGATTCTGCGCTTTGATGATATCGAATTGCTCCACCATGGCGTCGATTAACTCGGGATCGAGCTCCCGCGGCATGATCGGGTCAAAGCCCGGATGGTAGAGGAACGGCTGTCCGACGCTGCCTTGTATAAACCTTTCGAGCATTTTCACAAGATTATCCGACGTGAACGTGACTTCTACGTACAAATTCGGATCTCCCATTTTGGAAACCGACTCGAAAGGCGTAATCAAATCTCGCACGAACGCTTTCTCCGGTCCCCGGTCCGTCACGATAACGCGATAATCCCAACGTTGCTGGCTCGCATTCCTAAAGTAATCCGCATCGTAATTCTGCTTCAAATTCGTAGAAACCACGACATCCGATTGCGGAGAATATACGGTAAAATCGTTCACCCATTCGAAAGAGGTCGACTGCATATCTAACTTCTGCAGCAGAACTCTCTTCGACGCCAATATGGAATAGTCGGGCTCAGAGGAAGACCGGAGCTGCAGTTGCAACGTATCCGGGTCGGTCGCGATGACGAAGGCGGCTCTCCATAACCGGTCCGCCTCAACGTCCATCTGCTCCACGAAAAATCGAATCCGGTTCAGGTTGATCTGAAGCAGCTCTTGTTCGACAACGCCGGTGCTGGTCTTATTCGAAGAATCGTATATGACGATAATCGGGATGAGCATCAGGACGATCACGATCATCACTTTCGTGAAAATATTCATTTTGCCGACCGTTCCGCGTCTGATTATAAACATGAGAGCTCACCCGATTCGATCCTATTTAGGATGCCGGTCGAAATCCCTCTAGGACTTCACCGAGCCAAGTACGATTCCTTTAACGAAATACTTTTGCAAGAAGGGATAGACTAGCAAAATAGGCAGCGCCCCTATAAAAATCTGCGCAGATTTGACGGTGCGGTTGGAAAAATTCTCTACGCTTTCCAATGTTACACCGACTCTTGACAAATTGTCACTAACAATCATGGAGTGCAAATAAGTGGCAAGCGGATAGCCATCCGGATTGGACATATAGATCATGCCGTCGAACCATGAATTCCAATGGAAAACCATCGCAAACAAAGACAACGTCGCGATGGACGGCATCGATACGGGCAAATAAACACTCCATAGCACTCTCAGATGGCCGGCTCCGTCGATATGGGCGGCCTCCTCCAATTCCTGCGGAATCGTCCGGAAGAAATTGAGCATCAAAATCATGTTCCATACGCTGACGGCCGAAGGCAATACCAACGCCCATATTTTATCGATCAAGTGCAACTTGCTTACCAGTATATAAGAAGGGATCAGCCCTCCCGAGAACAGCATAGTAAAGACGAAAATCCAGATGTAAATTTGACGCCCCGGGAATTTGTGAACTGATTTCGATAAACTATAAGCTGCCATCGTAACGACGGCCATCGACAACACCGTGCCTAACACGGTCCTCTCTACGCCGATCCACAAGGATTGGATGAACATCTCGTTGCCCAACGTCTTCACATAGGCATCCGTCGTAAAACCGACCGGCCAGAAATTGACGATATTCGCCGTTGCCGCAGCCCGCGAGCTGAATGACAACGAAAGCACGTGAAGGAGAGGAAGAACGCAAATCAGCGACAGCAGGCCAAGAAAGATCGTGTTCGAGATCGTAAATACGGAATACTCTCTAGAGCGATAGCGCATGGTCGTCCTCCTTAGAAAATCCGGTAATTGGCTAACTTGAAAGCCATTCTGTAGCTGATGACGATCAAGATGAAGCCGATCGCCGATTTGAAGAGTCCGACCGCCGTTCCGAAGCTGAATTGTCCGTTGTTCAATCCTTCCCGATAGACGAACGTATCGATAATATCTCCATGCGAATACACGAGAGGATTGTACAAATTCAGAATTTGATCGAATCCGGCATCCAAAATCCTACCGAGCGACAACGTGGCCACGACAATGACGATCGGCATGATAAGAGGAACGGAGATCGATTTGACTTGCTGCCAACGGGAAGCCCCGTCGATTTCGGCCGCTTCGTACAAAGCTGGATTAATGCCCACCAGCGTGGCCAGGAAAATAATCGCGGAAAACCCGAATTCTTTCCATACGTCGCTCAGAACGATCGTAAACCGGAACCACTGGCCGTCACCTAAGAAAAAGATGCTCGGGATGCCGAATGAATTCAGAATACGATTGACGATTCCGCCCTCCGTAGACAGAATATCGATCATAATGCCGCCCAGGATGACCCACGACAAAAAGTGCGGCAAATAGACAAGCGTCTGTACGACTCTCTTAAAAGCCATCTTGCGGACTTCATTGAGCAATAGAGCGAAAACGATTGGGATGATTAAATTCACGATCAATTTGAACGCGGAAATGATTAACGTATTCCATATGATCTGCTTGCCGTCCGGATAAGTGAACAGGTACCGGAAATGATCTAAGCCTACCCAAGGCGAACCTTTGATCCCAAGCCATGGTTCATAGTCTTGGAAGGCAATGACGGCCCCGAACAACGGAACATATTGAAACACGATGACCAATGCTAAAGCCGGCAACAATAGCACATGAAACGGCCAAGTTTTTCGCCAATACGCTGCCATAACGCACCCTTCCTATCATCGGAAAAATAAAGGAGGAGCGAGCCAAGGCTGCCCTCTCCTCCGTCTTCAATTTCTTCTTTCTTCAAATGCGATCAGCGATCCTTACTGGTTTTTCGCGTACCATTCGTTGACTTCGTCTGTAATCTTCTGGCCGCCGTTATCCAGCCATTGTTTTACGAATTCGTCGAAATACTCGATTGGTTTTTCTCCGTAAATGATTTTAAGATAGCTTTCCGTCGCGAGCTTCTTCAGCAATTCGCCTTTGGATTTCATCGTCGGCGTCATCGGACCGGTAAAATAGTTTTTGCCTTCGGCGGCGTTTTGGTTAATCCAAACGCCCGCTGCGTCAAGTTGTCTTTTCTTCATTTGCTTGACGTCGAATTCCATGGCCGTTACGGGCTCGGCGTTCGGATCGGCCAAAAACTTCTTGACCGCCGCATCGTTGGAGTGCGGAATGCTCGTAAAGTTGCCGAGAATATTCGTCATCATGAATCTAATGTCTATCGTGCCGCCGTCTTTCAGCGGCCATTGGTCTGCCGGGACGCCTGCCGCTTCGTAGTTGCCCTTGATGATTTTGCCGTTGAATTTCACGTAATCGTACCCTTCGTGGTAACCGTCTTTCCAACGCGGATCGAAGTACGGATCGCCTTCCATCTCCAATTTTTTTGCGATTATTTTGTTAAAGTAGGCGAACCAGGCATCGATATGTTCGAAGTCTTTGTTGAATACCGTGAAGCCCTGGGTCAGCGGCTTCTCAGCGCGTCCCACCAATCCGTTCGGACCGGCCGGAAGCGGATACGGCTGGAAATCGGCTTCCGGATTGTTCTTGGTCGCGTCTCCCAACGGCCAATCGCCCATCCAGAACGGCCCGAACATGATGCCGGCCTTGCCGCCGGCTGTCAATTCGGAGGCTTTGGCCGGATCCTTGATTCCGGCTTCTTTGTCCAAGTAACCTTTGCTCATCCAATCTCTCATCTTTTGCAAATATAGTTTGGCGTCCGGATGGATCGCGCCGTAGCTCAGCTTGCCGTCTGCGCCTTTGTTCCAGAACAAGCGCACGTCGTAAGTATTGATCATTTGATCGGTCAGGGCGGCGACGATCGCGTCCGTCTGACCCATCCAAGTCCAAGGCCCTTCTTTAAGCGGCACGGCCAGACCGATCGTGTCGTTCTTACCGTTCTCATCGGGGTCGTTCTCCGTGAATTGCTTGATAACGTTTTCGAAATCGTCCAACGTTTGGGGCGGTTGGAGACCTAGATTGTCAAGCCAGTCTTTGCGAATCCACATCACGGTGCCTTCGTCGCCCATGAAGAAGGCCGGCAAACCGTATATCTTGCCGTCTTTCTTGACTTCGCCCAGTGCGTAACTATACGTCTGCAACAGCTTCTTATACTCCGGATGCGCGTATTTCTCGATGGCTTCGTCCAGGGGCATCAGTTTATCGGCCGCGAGCAAGCTTTGCAGCGGATCGTTCCCCGCCGCGAATGCATCAGGCAACTTGCCGCCGCTGGAAAGCAGCAAGCGAAGTTTCGTATCGTAATCTTCCGGTTTCGTTACGATAAAATCGAATTTCACGTTGATTCCCATATTGTCTTTCATCCAGCGGATGTTCGCGTTGTCTTCCATGGACTCGCCAGGCTTGAACGCATTGCCCCTCGAAGTGCCATCATCTACGATGGCGGTCGTAATCGTAACCGGAGGGTCGAACTTCTGATTCCACAGTTCCATCGACTCCGCTGCTTTGCCGGTTTCCGATGCGGACGGACTATTGGATGAGCTTGCCGGACTTGCCGAGTTTTGATTGTTGTTGTTCGAACAAGCGGCCAATGTCGGTAGAAGTCCAATTGCAATCGAAAGCGTGAATAACCTTGCAACCTTCGCATATCGACTCATATTTTACCCCTTTTCTTAGCATTAGTGGTACGCTTCAAATTATATGGACTTGGAAGGATTGCGTATATATTCGATTTTTAACGTGATATCAAAAAACGTACATTCATCTCCAATTCTATCCGGCTGGGCAACCGCTCGATCATGCTTGGAAATCTGAATGGAAATGCGAAGCAAATTCGTTACAACATAAACAAAAGCCTAACCCTCTTATCGATGAGGGTTAGGCTTTTGTTCGATATTGACCATTTAGGTGTCCCGGTATTTGTCAATGCGATATGTTGACACTACACACTCCACATGTGACGAGTTGACAGGGAGTACAACTTTAACACAGGAATGGCATTTGCTCTTATGACTTGGGCGGCTAAGACAAGCCGCTCTTTTTGTTTCAACTTGTTTTAGTATGAAGGAGCATAGATTATGTTAGTGTCGGTATCAATAACAAAATCTACTTGTACATCTGCCGAGTACTGTACCATTTCAAAATTATGGAGTCTACAAAACACTTCGGCTAGTTCCTTAATGACTGTGACTTGTGCCAATGCATCATGATACATTCTTTTCAACTCAAAATGAGTACATTTCCTACCACATACAATAGCTTATTGATAAAACCCATCAATTTCGACTAACATAATCTCACGATTGGGTGGTAACCAATCTATCTAGCTTCAAATTTCATTTGGTGAATTTAATATTACCACTGAAATTTAAGTAAACTATTAATATTTTCATTTGATATTTTCACAAAAGTTTCTGAATAGCTAGCATTTCTATACCCTAATAATGCTTGCAATACATTAAACTCGCAACCTTTTTCTAGCATTCTTTTTGCAAAAGTATGTCGAAATGTACGTGGAGTTATTTTTTTGTTAATATTTGTTCTTTCTGCTATTATTGTAATTTGTCTTTGAATACCTCTATTACTCAATAATCTGTATGGCTTTCTTTCTGTTACGAATAAATAATCCGTTTCATCCTCTCTAACCTCTAAATACTTCTTAAAATAATATTCTGCTTGCTTTGTAAATAAAACTATTCTATCTCTTCTATTAGTCCCATTAATCCTAATTGTATTTTTATTCCAATTAATATCTTTTAATAGAATTTTTTCTATTTCCCCCAAATGACATCCGGTTGAAAGAAGTATTTCAATCAAAGCTCTTTCTCTTTCGTTTGAACAAATATTTTGAATCTCTAATATTTCTACCTCTTCTAATGCTTCATTTATTACATCTTGAGCCTTAAATGTACTTACTTTTCTTACAGGATTCCTATCAATAATGTTTTCCTCAACAAGCCAGTCAAAGAACAAATTTAATATTCCTCTTATTGCTCCCATTGTATTTTTGCTTACTCTATATTTATCCTCTCTATAACTGAGAAACCTTTTTATGTGATGTGAATCCATATCAGAAATCAACTTATCTTTAGAATATTCTTGAAAAATTCTTAATTGAATTTGATAGGTATTAAGTGTTACTTGAACTAAACCTTTTCTTTTTTTATCTTCTAAAAAATTATTAATATTATTTGCAATACTATAATCAAAATTATCCATCGTCATTTCTGTTGGTAAAACATTATCTGGACGTATCCATCCGACTCTAGGATTAAACATAAATTCTTTATTTAAAGCAATTGAAACTTTCGAAGCAAGTTCTTCTTCTGTATTCCAGAAGTCACACATTCTACTATTCATTGCTTTTTCAACAAAATCATCAAGTCTTTTTTGTAAAACCAATTCACTTTCTCTCTCAAATGGTTTGGTTGAGGCATCTCTAATCCTAATAAACGCTAGTATTGGCAAACCCTTTTCTAAAGCGTAATTATATTCTTTTTCTGTATAGGATATCCCGTCTTCCGTAATTGAACCATAGCGATGACCTATTATTAAAACATAATAATCACTAATATCTATGGTTTTCTTAATAATTGTCCATTGGTCATAATTACCTGCACTAAACATTTCCATACCTATTGGAAAATGATACATTGATAACACTGTTTCTGTCACTTTATCTCTTGCACTTATTAAATCAGAATAAGTTGAACTAATAAATATTTGATATTTTTTGTTTAAATCCATGTATACGCCCCTTAACAATTCTATGTATTGACACTAGCGTTGCATAATATCATTAAGCTATCTCGTCTGAAAAGTAGGACCACGGTTTTTCGAGCTTAAATCCAGGAGCTTCGTGTAACCCCTTAAAGGTAACTTGTTCATTTAGTGGTTTATGTAATTCATCGACATTTTCCTGGGTCATCGGTACATAAGCAGATCTGATTCGCCGTCGATCAATAGACTTCTAAGCAATGTTAGCACTTAAAGACAACGAGCGACATTTACAGTATATTACAAAAAATACTATAGGTACAGAAGAATTAGGAACGTATATTTGTTTGATTTCAAAAAGAGTTCAGGCATATTTACCTGACTCTCTAGTTATAACATTAGGGTAAATGTGGCTCAAATACTACTCTCACTAGCAACACACAGCACCCTACATGTGACAAGGTGACAGGGAGTACAGATGAACCAAAGGAATGACATTTGCTCACTAATGGGGTGGCTTAATATAGCCGCTCCTTATTTTTTTGACATACCTTATCCCATTGGACGATAGGATTTCCGCATTGTAGATAGGTCAATTTGTATTCCCATCCTTCAACATTGACCAATCGCCAAAATACCACTTTTTATCAGATGATTTCTATATAAAATTGGATTCTCTAATTACATATTCCTACTGTTTTCCTTTGAAAATGGCTAGCTTCGCTCTCTCCCCCTTTCTGAAATAAATGCCCCGTTCTTATCGGATTACTAAAGAGTTTACAGTATTTCTACGTCTTTTGTTAATTTTTCAATCCTCCTCCTTATATTGTGACTGTAACTAATTCACAACAGAAAGGAGTGGTTCTCATTGGAGCGCTTATATACCATCCGTGAAGTGATGGACGTCCTACAGCTATCGCACACGACCGTTTACGCCAGGTGCAATAACGCTACTCTCCCTAGCGTTAAGGTAGGCGGTAGTATCCGCATTCCCCAAGAGTCACTACGTAGCTTCATTCTCAATCAATAACATAACAGGAGGTCAGTAACATGGAAGACATGAAAAAGTTCCTTGGTCGAATGTATTCTACCGAAGATGTTGCCGCCCTATTGAACATTGAAATGCAGACTTGCTATAAATGGCTCCGTGAGGGGCGGATTAAAGCTATGAAGTTGGCAGGGTCGTTATGGCGAGTAAGAGAAGCAGACCTTATGGCATTTATCGAAGAATCAATCAATGAAGGGAGACGATAATCATGGAAAGACTCTACACACTAGTAACAATTGCTCATAAACTATCGGCTTCAAATCGCGGTCGGTTCGTTAGTCAAGAAACTGTAATGGCTTGGATAAGAAGCGGTACCTTACAAGCTGAGCGAGTACCCAAGAACAAGTGAGGATATGGTCGATACCCATACTTAGTTGAGGAATCCCACCTTGTCGAAGTACTACAAGAAAAGGGTTATGATACTACGCTTATTGTACCGAACGCTGACTAAGTTGACAAAATTACTTCAACGACACAAGAAAGCCCCTGCTGAGTCAAGGCAGGGGCTTAAAGAAGGACGTGTATCTATATTATAAGCAAGTCTCTTGCAACGATACCGCCCGAAGGAACGATAATTAGTACGCGAGGGATATTTTTTTATCCTCCGTTGTCCAAACTATTGCCAATCAAAGGAGATCATTGAGTATGAGGGATTATTGCAATCGCAAAGAAGCCGCTAAACTATCAGGGGTTAGTGAACGGACGATACTAAGGGCAATTACTTCAAAACAACTTACCGCCCAAAAAGTAGGTGACGGTAAAACATCAACATATCTCATAAGCCGCTCCGCATTACAAGTTTACTCACAACGTAAGGGGCGGAAGTAATGGCTAAGAAGTTCATTGAAGATATAATGTCTGATGGGGCTAGTATGATTAAAAAAAGCTCCTTACCAAATCAAGGGATGTTTCTAACTATCCACGAAAACATAAAACGGTGTTACTACCTAGACGCGAATGAAAAGTTAGTCCTATTTGAATTATATTCATGGTCTAGTCAAGATGGAAACTGCAAGTTGACGATGGATTTAATATCAATGAAGTTAGGTCTGTCCGAAAAAACTGTACGGACTAAAATCAAGTCACTAAAAGAAAAGAAATTTGTAACGGTTAAAAAGGAAAGGAAATCGAACAAGTATATATTCAACAATCTTAAAGAAAACCCATACTTGATTCTATCAGAAGTCATTCACACGTTCATTGAGGATTACTACTATAAGAACGGATTACAGAGGGATGAGGAATGGTTTCAACAGGCAGGTGAAGATGGAGTTAGAATATGGAGAGAAGCCATTGTAGAATCCTTGACGACGGTAACACGAAAAAAGGTAAACTATGAACCAGTAGTGAAAAAACTAATGGGGGCTATCACAACAGAGCAATTCAAGCAACAAAACGAGCGTATCACTCAACAAAATCAAGACCTAGCAATCAAAAAAGCTGAACTCCAATCAGCTTTAGAAGCAAAGAAAGACCTCAACGAACAGCAACAATCCTTTAGGAAAGAAGTAGAACGTTTCTTTAACCTTGACATCGACGATGAACAAGTAATGAAACAGATTCTACAAAGGCTAATCCACAAAATTGAAGTGTTCGAGAGCGGAAAGATTAAGATTCACTACAATCTTTCCAACCCTCTCCCCTCAATCTAAGATTCAGTTTATCGGGCTGTATCTTTTCTTTCAAGTCTTACCGTCACCTCCACATGTTTCGTATGCGGGAACATAAGCCAATTGGTTCCCATCTGCCACGGCGAGCTAAAGCCTTGATATATAAATGATATATAAAGGTTTTCTCCGTTGGAGTATGGTTCTGTTTGGTTGCCGTCCAGTCACAAAAGACAGCTTTCGTCCCCAATCCGTCCCCAAACACTGAGGCATGCGATAGAACCTATCATTCATAGAGGATACCTTCATCCTCGTCTATGAATGATAATACATCTCAATCAGAGGATCGGTGAAAGCCTGTTTGAGGTCTTCAACACTATTTATCGCCAGAATATCTTTGCCCCACAGGACAACTTCAGTCGAGTCCTCCTCAAAGGGCTTTGTCCGGTACTGTTGGCCATCCAGCTTAAATCTCATGCCGGGAGCTTCATAGGCTGCATATTTGAGCCACCAATGTCCGATGTTTGTTTTTGCTACGGATTCATGCTGTTGACTGGTAAACACGCCGGCTAACATGGAAGGCGTTAACGAAGGTAAATTGCTATGATAAAGCTGGATATTGATGAAGAGTACCTTGTTGTCGGTTCCATTCGCACTATTCTCTGAATGGCAATAAGCTCTCGATAGGTATTGGGGAAGAAAATTACCGAATTGGTTCAGAGATTGGTGAATGCTTTTACTCGGTTCGCACCCGATTGTATTCCCGAATACCGGTGCAAAGCCTGCCTCGGATAACAGGCGATCCGCTTCTTTTAACAACAAGAAACTATTATTGATAAGGTCAAGGACGTTATTTAGTGAATTAACGATGATCTCTTTATTTTCCATTCGAGCTTCCCCCTTTATATGGACAACCTTATTACGGGACCGCACCTAATCTCCAGTTCAGTCTGCTTTCTGCAACCTGCTCGAGTTTCCATTGCAACCGATCCGTAGGAACAAATTTTTTAAAGCCCGTATACCCTTTCAGATTCCTCTTCTCGAAAAACCGCACCAGATCGGTGATCATTCGCCGGTCCTGCAGGTTCCCAGAGTTAGACTCTATCAGACGCAGATAGATACTTTTCCAGGACAACCAATAGAGCTGACTCTTGTCGAACGAACACTTGTTATGCACCTTAACGGATACGAGCGATTGCTCGAGGCCGTCCACAGGCAGATCATTCTCGAAGGTAATGTAGATCATCGTTCTACTCTTGATATCAGCTTCCTCGATAGCCAAGTACCGATAGGTAGACGGCACGTAGAGGTCTTCTATTTCCCGGGCCAGTTGGTCCCGTTGAGTGTTGCTACGCTTATCCAAATCCACCGTGTCGTCTTCCGTGCTCGACTTGTCCGAGAAATACTTGGCTTCTATTCCGAATAAATGCTTCTCCTTGTTGGCTTCCACAACAATCAAGAGATCCGGTTCGCAGCTCGCCAATCTCGGCCAGAAGAAATAACGAACGACTACTCTCGGGCCGAACGATAGGTTAAGCGACTCTCGGTTCAGATTCATACCGTCTGACATTACCTTGAAGAGCAGTTCGGAATGAGATAGGTATTCTAGCATGCCAAATACGGTCGACGTTAGAAAATCCTCGCTGTTCTGGAGGCTCGAGGGAATCTTGCCGTGAAGGTTTGCCTGAATCAATTTACCATCCCTTTCTCAATGAAGCGCCATCTCTGTGGAACAAAAATATACTGTATTCAAGATCTAGTAGGATTATTGTAGCATTTTTTCACCATCTAGTTAATCGTCATGCGTGGCACACTAGCAAAGATCCCCGACACATAAGTGTCAGGGAACTAGTGTTTGGTATGATTTCTGGAACTTCTACCCCATAATCCTAACCGCATTCTCTTTAATCTGGTTAACCATTTCAACAAGCTTCTTTTGTTTCGTGCCATCGAACAGCTTGATGAAGCTCTGAGGTTTATCGAATGGCGGCTTAGTTAGTTCCGCAACATTATCGATATATCCGTTCTGCACGATGTAATCGACAACCTTCTTCACGAACACGATCTGCACCTGACTGAGCGATTGATCATTAATGAATTCCGAGAAGGCACCATTTGCCGCTTCAATCTCAAGCTTAGCAATCCTACGAACAAGCAATCCAAACGGTGTGTCCTGAAATTCACGTTTATAATCCTCAGCAGTGCCAAGCTCTCCAGTAAAAATTTTCTCTAAGCTTGCATAGTCGTGGCCCGTTAACGGAATATTGTTGCGGAGCTTATGAATCGCAAGTGTATCACGGTTTTTCTCAATATAACGATTAACCTTAAGTTTATAGTCCTCAAAATCATATGCCTGGTACATCGCTTTGCCCTCTTGGATCGTGAGAATCTCATCATCAAGATTCGTGTAAATCGGCTTTCTCTCACCTTCATCTACAATAAACTTGATCAGATCGCGCAGCTCCACCCGCACCTTCTCAAAGCTAAGCATATCCGAGCTTTCCCAGAACTCGTCCGTCCCGATCGTACCGATCAGCGTCAGCTTTTCTTTTATCTGCGAAATTGTCGCACGTTTTAATAGATTCGTAGAGACATCGATGAGCTGCTTCTGGCCTTTCTTAAACTGAGGCAATCCTTCAATCTGAGCAATCATCAGCCCATACATGAAATTGTCGAATCGCTTGGCGTGCTCATCTGTATCGTCCACATAGACAATCGGCGCTAAGTAAGTAATTAAGTTATGTTTATCCAAATCCGACAGGCAGACAAACGCGGCTACATGTTTATAATCCTCGATATATTGTAGTTGCAGCTTCACCGATACTAGCTCTGTATTCAGTACATTGATCTGTTGTAGTATCGTATCTATCAAACCTTTACGAATCTCTTGATAGGGTTCATCGAAAAATATAGCCTGTTGCATATGATGAATTAATCGAACCCGCTTCGAGAAGATCGCTTCCGAGAGGCTCTGAGCTTCATTGCCCTGCAAGCCTTCCTTGTTCTGCCTGAAAAATTCAAAGTTTCCAAGATAATCGAAGATGAAAAAAGTGATTTTATGTTCTCCTGCCCCGAATAAGTTCTTGCAAATCCTTGTTCCACGACCGATCATTTGCCAGAACTTCGTCTTCGAGCGAATGCGCTTGAAGAACACTAAGTTTACGATCTCCGGCACATCAATACCCGTGTCCAGCATGTCGACTGAAACGGCGATATGCGGTTCTTTCCCCGCTACCTTGAAGTCGTCGATCACGCTTTGCGCGTAATTATCTTCCGAAATTATTCGTTTGGCAAAACTGCCATGATACTGCGGATATAACTTATTAAACCGCTCAATGATATACTGAGCGTGTTTCTTATTTTGCGCGAAAATGATCGTTTTCCCAAGCCTATCTCCGCCCGCCACCTTAATCCCTTTGGTCATTAAATCTTCCAGCACCCGATCCACGGTAGCTTGGTTAAAAATAAATTGATTAACCGCGGGAGATGGAATAAATTCCGGCATATCGCCGTCTTCATCCGTGAAATCTTCCTCATAACGAGCCTTATCCTCAGCGGAAAGCTCATCATAGGTGATCCCCTGCTCTAGAAACTTCGTCGTAATCTCAATGTTATGGTAAGGCACCAACACGCGGTCAACTTCAACAGCGGTTTCATACGCATACGCATAAGTCGGTACGCCGCTCTCCATCTCGAAGAAATCATATGTATTGCGGTCAACCTCCGTCTTCGGAGTCGCCGTCAAACCCACAATGATACCATCGAAATATTCAAATATCGCCCGATATTTCTTGAAAATACTTCTATGCGCTTCATCTACCACGATGAGATCGAAATGGGAGGGAGTAAACAGACGTTTGCCGTCATCGCTCTTCGCTTTATCAATGGCATTAAGCATAGTTGGATAAGTCGAGAAAACGATTCGTGCGGTTTTATCTTCCTTGTTGCTTAGCAGATTGCAAAGGGACATATCCGGAAGGTAGTTCTTGAAGTCGTCCTTGGCCTGCTTGACCAAGGCAGTTCTGTCTGCAAGGAATAAGGTGTTCGTTACATAGCCGCCTCGGGATAGAACATCGGTTAAACTAGATGCTGTTCTTGTTTTTCCCGTGCCCGTTGCCATGACCAGCAAAGCCCGTCTGTGTCCAGTTACGATGTTCTCGCAAACTGCGCGGATTGCTTCCTTCTGGTAATATCGATCTGTGATTTTATCGTCAATTGTGACTTCATCAAGCACCTTACGTTCGTTCCGGCGGTTCATCAGCTTCTCTAAATCAGCCTTCGAGAATACGCCGCTCACCTTACGTTGTGGAGAGGTTACATCGTCCCATAGATTCGTTTCAAAACCATTTGTGGTAAACATCATCGGCCGTCTACCTGTCATTTTCTCCAGACAGTCTGCGTACAGCTTGGCCTGATTCGTACCGATCTTAGGATCTTTGGAGGTGCGTTTCGCTTCAATGATCGCAAGGGGTAATCCATCTTTGCCGTACAACACATAATCGGCATAGCCCTTCTCTTCATGATTAGGCATACCGTAAAGCTCCACTTCTTCTCTCACATCATCTCCGAAGATCCAACCCAGCAACTTCAAGTCCACATCAATGTATTTTTTGCGGGTGCTGAATTCCGAAATATCCAGTGGGGTAAAATGACGCTCTTCTTTATGCTGCTCTTTATCAGCGGTAAGCCTGTCACTCATCGCGGCGATTTTCGCACGCAGAGCCTCAATCTCGGAATCCTTCTGTTCGATTAAGCTATCTTTCTCTTTGATCTTCGCTTCATCCAGGATTACCTTATGAGCAGGAATATTCTCTTCATTGAACTGGCGTTCCTCATAGCTGGCTCCATAACAATAATCAAGCCATTGCACGAATTCAAACAAAGCCGTCAGTGATAGTACAGCATCGCTACGGCTTATTGCTTTATCGGTATGTACCGCAAGGTTCCCCAGCTTAATGATGTAGGGGAGCTTACCCCACGTCTGGTTCTCCATCGCGAATCGGAAGGATGGCTCGTGAATCAATGACTGCAAATTATCCTTATAGGGCATGGCGATAGTGTTATCGGCAGCATACACCCATTTCACCGCCAGTTCGAAAGCTTTGCGGCTTCCCACTGCCGCCATCGCAGGAGAGGTCGCCAGCACCCGCTCCGCTTCGATGCATGCGGTCGTGAATAAAGCATATTCGGCTTGTCCCTGTAAGAACTCAAAGTTTGAAGTCATTAAATCACCTCTAAATGGGAGATTGTCTATTTACTCGAAATACTCACTCATCAGGCTGTCGAAAAGGTGTTGCGTTTCGTCGATGGCCTTTTTTACGAGAGCTTTTTGCTCTTCGATTTTGGTGACGATATTAGCGAATTGATTTTGTAGGGGAAGGGGTGGGAGAAATATTTTCAAACTACCCAACCCTTCAATATTAATATTATATTGTCCTGCTGATGTTTTGGAATTATCTTTCATTTGTTTTCGAAGAGCAGCAGTCTTCAGTAACTCGCTTAAATATATAATATTCAGATTTGCTTTTTTAGCGTCAATTCTAGCTCTTATTAAATACGATGCATACACAAATCCTTCATGATGCTTCCTTACTAAAGCACTCCTACCAGTATTGTCTGGGTTTCCATTAGTTCTAACAAACAACAAATCATTTTCGATCAATTTTAATCTTTGATATTCAGTTTCCGGCGTGTCGTTTCTTTGTAAGTCATCTAAATTTATAGATCCGCCAATAATATTTGGAATTCTAAGAATAGGGTAACCATTCTGTTGATAAGAAGATTTTATAGACGTCCCATATCTAAATTCTGTAATAACCGATGAAAAAGAAACTATATCCCACCCCTTTGCATTCTGTTCGTTATCGCCAAACATATCATAAAAGGTGGATTTAATAAGTATGTCCAACTCCGCAAGTTGCTGTTTGCGCATGGCAAGCAGTTCTGCGGTGATGTCTAACGTTTTGGTAATTTGCATTTGTATTTCTAGTGGGGGGAGTGGAATCTCAAAGTCTAATATTATTTTTTCATTGACACGTGGCAAGTTAGCTCCATTTGTACTGCTACTTGCATATTTAACAAATGTTTGCCCGTGAAGTAAATGATAGATATACCCTTTGATCGCTTTATCTTTCTTGTTAAGAATTGGGTATATATCTGTGCTACAAATACCATCAAAGTCTGGTAAAGCAACTTTATTTAGATTTGGTCGCAATTTTCCATACAAGATATGTTCTGAAGTGAATATAAACTTGTTACTTCTTATATCACACTCACCAGCATTTTTTTTTGTATTAATAACACCAGTTTCTTTTTCAATATCTTCTAATCCAATAAGGATATCTTCATTGCCGATATAGTTGGGCAGAATAGCCCTCTTATCTATTACTATTGCGTCTTTTAGTTTAACTTTTCTACATCTTACATTCTCAAATCTCACCAAGAAGCCCCCTCAATTCCTCCATCTTGGAAGCAATAATAAGGTTAAGTTCATCAAGACGGGTCATAATCACCTCAGGAGCATCATAATCCACTTTTTTATAAACAACTTCTTTATATCGATTAATCGAGAGATCATAATCATTGGCTTCAATTACAGACTTGTCCACCAGGAAGCTTGGCTCAGTCGGCTTGCGATCAGCCTCATTCTCAAGATTATGAAACCGAGCTAGGATATCCGGAATATCATTGGCCTCAATAGGAGATCGCTTATCATCCAAAGAAAAGCCATCGGCTTTCATATCGTAGAACCATACTTTATCCGTACCGCCTGCACCTGTCTTGGTAAACACAAGAACAGCCGTGCTTACGCCTGCATAAGGCTTAAATACACCGCTCGGCATAGAGATGACGGATTGAAGCTGATGATTTTCTACCAATTCTTTACGCAACGCTTTGTGTGCTTTAGTCGAACCGAACAATACGCCATCCGGTACGATGCAAGCGCAGCGTCCGCCTTTACGGAGAATCCGAAGGAAGAGAGCCACGAACAGAAGCTCCGTTTTCTTCGTATCGCAGACGGTCTTCAGATTATCGTGAATACTCTCGGTATCCACTGTTCCCGTGAACGGAGGATTGGCTAGTACAATATCATAAGCGGATGAAGTGCTATTCTGTTTGGAAACACTGTCAACATAGTCGATATGAGGTTGGTTAATCGAGTGAAGCATCAGGTTCATTGCCGAAAGTCGCAACATCGTTCTGTCCGTATCAAATCCTGAGAACATCTCGCCTGCAAAATGATCCCACTGCTCACTTGTCATCTCCGACTCATAGTTTTCTCTTATATATTCAGCAGATGACACGAGGAAACCCGCCGTACCGCAAGCCGGATCGCAGATCTTATCGTTTGGCGTAGGCGCAAGCAAGCGCACCATCATATCGCGAATGTGCTTCGGCGTTCTGAACTGACCGTTCTGTCCAGCGGATGCCAGCTTACCCAACATATACTCGTACAGGTCACCCTGCATATCCAGGTTCTTAATATCATGCTCATACAGCTCATCTAAGCCTGTAATCATTTTCTGCAAGACTTGCGGGGTTGGGACCAAGAACATGGCATCCTGCATATAGCGCGAGAATGCTGTCGTATTTGCTCCATTCATGGCTTTTATAAAAGGGAAAACCTTTGTACCGACGATATCATAGATCATGCGAGAATCTTTCGTCTTGAACTTGCTCCAACGCATGGCCTGTCCATCTTCATCTTGTGGGAAAATCTTCGGCATCCCTTCGCCGCTTAATGCCTCAAAGCTCTCATTCTCAAGCTCCTTCTCATCGAGAGAGCGGATAAACATTAAGTATGTAAGCTGCTCTATTACCGTTAAAGGGTTGCTAATGCCACCCGCCCATATATCTGACCATATTTTATCAACCTTGTTGCGGATTTCTCCTGTTAGCATTCAATAGTTCCTCCAGTATTATATGTTCTGGATTATTCGACTAAATCCTTTACCATTATACAACATTTTCAAGACAATAAACTGTCAGCAAGCGTATGTTCGCATGAAGAAGCCTCCCTGAGAATTGGGAGGATTTAAAGTGATTGATTCTAGGAAAAGAGCTGACAACTAATCATTTGATCCTACACTAAATGCTCTTCTATTTTTTCTCTTAAAGACGATTTACCAAATCCATCTGCATGCCCCTTAGGTTCAGCACCTAATTTTAAGATTGTTTCCAAAACTGTCACCCTTGTGAGTTATTTCTTCTCGATCCGCACTGTGTATGACTCATCGAACTCCAATTTGAATTCGATATGGACCGAACCATTCGCGGGCACTTGTACAACGAATCCAATTTCATTGGCCGTTTCGAATGAAGTTGGATGGCTCGTCTGAATAACCTCATAATGATACTGATACACTTGATGTGACAGTCGGATTTCAGCTGGTTGTTCTTTGTGATTCCTGAGCCACACCGAATGAGTCTCAAGGGATATGCCGATATTTTTCTTGCGTTCCTTTACCTCATGTTCACATACGATATCGAATGCCTCGCCAATCTTGAGCAGCACCTGTTCGTTCTTCGGGGTGTGGCCGATTTCATCCTCGCCGACAAACTCCAGCTCGCCGTCCTCGTCATCGCGTTGATATGCCTTCACTTTTCCTTTCGGCAGAGGAATTCCAAGTCGCGATTCTGCATCATTCCGAATTTCGACTATAACTGAAGCTTTCTCATCACGGGTTGAACACTTATAAAAAATGCTGCAAGGCACTTGATCGGCCTGAAAAAATTGAATTTGCTTCGACTGATTGTCTTTGATCGTAACTGGTTGATTAAGCGTGTACAAGTGATAGTCGGCGAACGATTTTTCATCAAAATGAGGTTCAGCCGCGCTATCTGCGATGTACATCGACTTTTCGGAATAAATCATCTCATACCTGCTGCCAGCCCGATTTACATCTCCCGCCAGCAATTTCAGCTTCGCATTCTCGTAGGTCGCACCTGACTGATTATTTACGTTTACCCATCCGATCAAATTGCATGAATCGCCTTGCAACTCCATTACATAGTTGGCCGCCCATTGGAAACCTGCTGTCAAATAGGACACCTTGAGCTCTTCTGCGTGTTGCGGCGGAATTTTCCACACGAGTGTCGGTTTCACGATCAGTCCGTCTGGTAGCTTTGGCAGAATCAACTCCTCTTGCGGATCCAGGTACAATTCTTTGCTGCCCGTATTTTCCAATACAAGCCCGCCCTTGACACTCAGCAACCGGCACTCGAGATTGGATCCATCCGACTTCTTCAGGTACACAGTCCGATCCATATATTTTTCCAGCAGCTTCACCTTGGATACGAGATCATAATCGTAGTTTAGCTCATGAACTTTCACACCCTTAATGAGGAGCGAATCCGTCTCAATCAGGGCGGCAACGTCCATATAACAAAACGTATCCGACTCAGGCGTCAATCCGATAGCACGTGTATCCTTTACGACACCGAATCCATTATTATAGATGGTGAGAGATAATTGATTTGAATCCTTTTGCGTAGAAAAATAAGTATTAGTCATGGTACGGCCTCCTGTTGGCTACTTGTTTGTGTATCGACTTTTTCCGATCATTTCCCGAAACTGTTGCTTGGGAATTAAATATTCTCCACCCGTGCTGCTATCTGCCAAACATGCCTGAATACTTTTTTGTGCAATCCAAAGTATGACGGTTGTTTCCGAAACGCCCAAAAACTTCGCACAATCCGCTACCGTGCACACATCGCTTGATACATACGATTGAACAGCACTCCTGACCAAACGATTTAACCAACGAGCTGTTTTTCGCAATTCGGATGGCCCCTCATTCCCTTGATATTCAACTTCCCTCTTTAGGCCATCCACTTTAACCGTAACTACAGTCGTCGGAATGTCGGTTATTCCGGCGTCATAACGATCAAGCATCTCTGAAAAACTTGACTCTCTGATCCAGGCGACAAGATCCTTATATTCCTGTGGAGGTAGAATACGTTCCACCATTCCGGTTATCCCAAATGGTTGGTAGATGCCGTTCACGATTATTTTCCTATCCGGGGAAAGCTGCGCTTCATAATAACCGCCACCTCCGAACCCTCCATAGTAACGAAAATAGATATGTTCGAACATTTTACCCCCCCGGTCGCCCCGTTACCTTCATAGCCCATGTTCCTCCTTCGTCTTGTCCTTATATCTGTATCTTATAGCTTTCCTTGGGCTCCTATTTGTCAGCGAATAAATGTTCGCAATAAATAAACCCCACTTCTTAGGGAAGCGAGGTTGTTGCTCTCAAAAATAGTTTTTCAGCGAAACTTTCGATTAATGTTCTCATAGCCAACTTGTCGCGCCATTTTGCCGGAATCTCATCTACACCGTAATAAGCACCAGCAATTTGACCATAAACCGCGCCAGTCGTATCTGCGTCGTCACCCAGATTGACAGCCAACAGGGCGCCTTGGCACGTAACCCATCGTTTTTGCGGTTTCTTCGACAAGCTTTCTCGTTGCCAGATTCACTCCATAGACTCCGTTTAACGCTCTTGATACGGTGCTGGGCGGAAAGATTCAGCGCTTTGGCAACGGCTTTGATGCCGACGTCGTGGTTACCGGCTTTGTCTCCCTCGTGCAGGGATTCGGCATTGCGTCCGCGGTCATTCAAAGCTTATCATTGGCGCGGTTAGGAAGCATCGGGGATTCTCCTTTCCGGTATTGCAAACGTTTGCAAAAAACTATTCTTAATATAAACCGCGAGTAAATATCTGTCAATTTAATGTTGTGCACCAGAAGTCTCCGACCTCAACGAAGTAGGTGGGGGAAGAATGGCGTTTTCCCGAACGGATGTCCACATGGGAAATGTCGAGGGTGTACAGCACACGCTTGAACCGCTTGACCAAAAAGAAAACCGCCCATGATAATGAGCGGATAATTGAACTCCCTCGTTTTCCGTTAGAAGAAGGAATTTTAAATCAGTGTCTATAGTTTTGAATGAGTAAACCAATTGCACAACCTAATGAAACAAGAGTTAAGGGCCAGCTTATAAAGGCTATAATGCTATCAAGCCAAAGAGGGTCTGCTAGGTGTACGCTAACCATTGGAATTTCTGTTACTATCACAAATAGATTCCATACAACTGATGGAATTGGAGTCCATTTTCGATTCATGTTCAGAAAAATTACCGAGACGATTGACCCAATGACTCCGACTGTACCGATTGGCGGGAAAAAAGTTTGTAATACGACTATTTGAGTGATGAGCCAACCTAGCGCAGTAACGAGTAATGATACGATTGAAATTTTGATAAGTGGACTCTTTGGCATCCTAACGCTGCAAGTCGTTTCCAATGAAGAAGGTTCCATTTAATCCTCTCCTTTTGTTTAATGAAATTCAAATAACAACTATTTCGTCGAGGGTGCAGTAAGCACTCTTACCCTTCATAGAGTCCGCTCCTTTACCCCAACCGGATTATTAACTATCAGCATCACGGCATTCACCAGCATCATGAGTATCGCCGCAAGCAGAAACACGCCGGATAGGCTCTCGATCTGAAATCCATTAAAATTGTCCGTTACCATGGGAATTTCCACGGCTCCCAGCAGCACGAGAAGGCACGCCTTTAGAATGCGGTGCATTTTCTTCCAGAGGATTGCGACCACTGCATACGGAACTAGCGTAATAACTAAAATGAGATCAAAGCCGTACAACAATCCATTCAGCGCGTTGTGCCCCAAATAAAAACCCGCCGCAATTAATAAAAGTTTGAAAGCATTGTTCATCTCCATCTTCTCCTTCAACATCGTTTCTTTTATATGCCTTTCACAGTCCTAACTATAAGGCAGACGTCAACGAGGCATAAGGTTGAAAATTTTCACCCTGCCATGGCAGGCTGCGGCGAGGAAATACCTGTAGGATCGTCGAATAGAAAGAGAATGATTTACGATGAAAGGTAGGACGACATGTCTTTGTATGTATTTAATCTACTGGCTATCTTGCTGACCAGTATCTTATTGTTCGCGCTCGGCTACCGCAACGCTTATTCAAGGTGGATGGGCATTCTGCTGCTAGTGGGGGGCTCCATCAACCTCACGTATTGCATTCACTTCACTCTGCTGCCTTGGCTCAAGCGGCATGATTGGCTGTCCCCCGCTCTGCAGCAGTTTCTCACCATTGCCAGCATTCCCGGCGTGTATATTCACTTCTACTTTCTCAGTTACGCTTTTCTCGTTAGCGCGATTTATTTCACGGATTTCCTGCCGGTTCGGTTAAAGAAGCTCGCAGCCATCTGTCTGTTCGTCCCGATCCCGCTCATTATGTCGGTGCGCAGCGACTTTATTCTTCCCATCGAGGTTGAAATGGTGCCACTCCGGTTCATGGCTCATTTCTATACGGCGCTTGGCATTGTGCTCTATATGTTTGTTCAATTCAAGGACAACCACTCGCTGGAAGGCACAAAAAAACTGACCTATGTTATCTTGCTCCTGGTCAGCATTTTATCAGAAAACTTAAACTACTATACGATCGACAACATTCAAATTTCCTTCCAATCAATAACCTTCGAGATAAACAATTTCTGGAAATACAACTATATCAACAGCTCCATCCTGCTTCTTTGCTTCATCGCGTTCGGTATTTCCCAAGGCATCTGGGGCATAAGGCTGCGGGTGGAACAGGAGAAGCAGTCCCACTCGATGAGGACGTTGATGGTGGGAACGAACATTTTGAACCATACCATCAAAAATGAAATCCAGAAGATAACGTACATTAACGAGCATGTCATGGACATCGTATTCGAGCATAAGCTTGATACGGCGTACGACATGTTGAAGGATGCGAAAAGCGTGACCGATCATTTGCTCGACATGGCCAAGCGGATCAAGGAACGGGCGGATGATATCGTACTGAAAGAAAGCCGGGTTCTGCTAAGCACCCTTCTGAACACCGCCGCGGCTTCTTGGACTCCCTCCCGGAAGGGGGATGTTGACATCCGGATACATATGGAAGCGGACTGCGAACTGTTGTGCGATAATCTGCACGTGCGCGAGCTGTTTAACAATTTGGCTGCCAACGCGTTTGACGCTATTCCTATGAACGGAGGATCATTATGCATTCATGCCAAAATGGAACGGAAGCATCTCGTGATTGAGTTCCGGGACAATGGAGGTGGCATTCCGAAAGAAGCGCTGCACAGCGTATTCGAACCGTTCTTCACGACCAAACGGAGCACCATTAACTACGGGCTAGGCCTCAGTTATTGCTACAATGTAATGCAGAAACACGGTGGATCTATTCGAATCGCGAACAGCCAGCCAGATCAAGGCACGACGGTGGAGGTCGTGTTCCCTGCCAAACGATTTGAGCCGATTCGTTCGGAGCTTCCGTCGTTAGGGCATTCCGGTTAGCTTACTCATCTTTCGGCGGCATTAGCTTCTCTTTCATGCTGCGCAGCTGCGTCTTGATTGTGTTGACCGATTTGAACAGCTTTTGTGCGATTTGCGTCTTGTTTAATCCTTTTTCCTTCAGGTAATAAATTTCCTTCTCAACCGGCGTCAGCACCGACAACTTCATTTCTTTAATGACGGCTGTCGTCGCGTCGGCATGTATCGATGCTTTGTTGCCGTGAGCATCCCGGATCGCATGGACGATATCTTTATAACTCGACTTGTTCATGAAGTTAACTGCGCCGTTCTGAAACGATCGGATAATGACCTCTGGATCTTCAAGCGACGTCAGCATTATGATTTTGACTTGTCCTCCGCGAGTCCGAGTGATCTCCTGCGCCGCATCGATGCCGTCCGTCCGGTTCTCGGACAAGTTGATATCCATCAGCACTACATCGAGTTCCGCCATTTCCGCCGCGAAAGCGCAAGCCTCTTCCCTGGTGGCAGCGATATGGACAACCTCGAAGTCCATCTCCTGGCCCAGATCGGTGCCGAGCCGTTTCTGCCAGAATGGATCATCCTCTACTAACATGATCTTTATCTTCGAGTTCATGTTCGCTCCCTCCTCATCTATTTTCCTTATACACCCGTACCGCTACGATCCAAGTAACAACAAGCAGCAATACAGCTCCCGGGATTAGGAGCAGCCCGTTTCTTGTCATCGGTGTAAGACCTTCGTCCACGAAGCTTGGAATCGTCTCAGTCGCCAGATAATTAAGCTCAAGCAGAGAGAATATGAGTGCGAACGACATTCGAAGCGCATCCTTCATCTTCTGCCAGAGGATCGCCACTACTGCAATCGGCAGAACAAACAAAGAGACATTAAAGACAATCGATGCACCCGCTTGCATCCTGTTATCCAGGACATGTGCGGTAATAAGCACTGTCGCTGCTATGAATAGCTTGTGATCTTTACGCGATCCTCTCACCTCGAACCTATTATAAACGGTCTTTCCGCCTTGCGGGTGAAAAAAATCAACCTCCCTTCAAACCTGCTTCTCCATGATAATTAGAAAGTGAAAGCCATATTTTGCGGAGGTGTTCGATATGGGAGTTCGTCTCATCCAAATTTCTGTTGTGTATTTTTTTATCGGAACCATTCTCGGGATGCTCATTCACAGCACGCCTGAGCTTGCGAACGTTCATCCTCACTTTAACCTGCTGGGGTGGGTATCGCTGGCGATCGCCGGGGGTATCTACCACATGTTTCCGAAGGCGGGCGAGAGCGCTCTGGGGAAAATTCATTTTTGGCTCCATGTGATAGGTATTCCAGTCATGGTGATCGGACTCGCGCTCGGCGGCTTTGGCATCGATCTGCCGATTATTCCGATTGGGGGTCTTATCGTCATCGTCGGTGTGTTGTTCTTCATGATCAACGTGCTTAAGCATGTCAGAATCAATAAGTAAAAAATGTAGAGAAGGTTGGTAAGAAAATAATGAATAGCATTGAATCAAGTATAATCATACGAATTTTATCCCGCTGGTTGCTTCTCCCTATATTATGTACGGTTGCTCTTGTTTGCACAATGAGCGGAATTCTACAAGGGGCGGGAAATGCTCCGGAAATGTTAACCCTTTTTTATGGAGGTATGGAAAACCCTTTGCTCGTTCGAATTCTCGGCATCGTTATAGTGAGTCTATGGATTTCGATAGGAGGTTTTCTTCTACTGTTTGCCTGTCATATGGCTAAGACTGATCTGCCCAAAGCTCTCATCATCTCCGTTCTTGGGTTAGGAGTATCCCTAGCAGGAACTCTGGGCGGATTTCATCACTTGACGGCCCATTCCGATCTAATCCATCGATTCCAGGATGCTTCTGACCCTGCACAGACTATCCTTACTGAACAAGTGACCACCTTACTTCAGTTGATAGAGGCTCATATTCAATCAGCCGAATTTTTCTCCTATCTTGGATTCTTCATGGTTGCCTAGTCATTTCGCCAAATCACCGCAATACCTTCCTGGTTCCGCTTTTTTACTTGGGGGCTTGGGATCGTAGAGTTTTCCTACTTGCTGCTTCGCATGGTCGGAGCCAGTACGCCTTTCTTCCTGTTTCCCATCATGCTGTTAATAGAATTAATGTTCTATGCCTGTGCCGCTGTTATTTTCCGAAAGTGGGCGAGATCGGAAAATGAAGGTCCGAATTAGTCATTGGGGGACGTTGAGTCGAAAAAGTGAAAGAAAACCGGATTTCAGCTTATTGAAATCCGGTTTTCTTTTTTCTTGCGGGATATTTTTTATGCAAAAATGTTAGAGTACACTGAACTTAAATCTGGATTGCAAGTTGAAAATCAATATCAAATCCTTTTGTTTCGATTAAACTCGCCGCCAAACATAACGCCATTGATGTATCGTCCGTCCACTCCCCGACTTTTAGCCGGAAGAACCCACCGCCTACCATATCTTCAACTGGTTTGAACTTACCTGGCGTCGAAAATTCAACAGTTGTACCCAGTGCGTCACCGACGGCTAAACCTACTAAACTTCCTTTAAATCGTTCAAATTGCAGCTTTATTTTGTCCGCCTCCTTTTTGAAGCTGGATCATCTATTGATACATCCCGATCCACTGCGACAATTGTTCTTTGAGCGATTCCCGAACTGCTTTAGGCTCAAGAATCTCCGCTGAAGGACCGTATTGTAAGATCCATTTCAGAAACTCTTTTTCGTTGTTAACGGTCACTTCGAATATTAGGCTACCATCCTTCTGGTCCTTCATACGCGGGTGTACGAACAGTTCTTCTTCCTTGATGTATCGGGCAACCTCGGCGTCAAACCGAACCTTGAAAGTGGTATTCTTCTCACCGCGATCGATAGACCAAGTGTTTTTCAAATATTGTTTGATGTTGAAATCACCTTTATTGAAATCCTGTCCTGTAACTTCCGCCTTCTGGAACCGGCTGATCCGGAACGTACGTATACTCTGTTTAGAGTGACAATACCCAATCAAATAAAACCGTTGATCACGCGGGACGAGGTAGTACGGGTCTATTTTCCTCTGCGTCGTTTCATTTCGGTATTGGGCGTGATATACAGTATCGATCGTCTTACGTTCCAAGATGGCTTGAATGATCGGCTGCAAAAAATTGGGGCTTTCTTTACGATACGCAGGCGTGCCCATTTGAATGATGCTTGCAATATCTTCAATGATGTTATTTTGACGCGACTTCTCCTTACGATGTGTACCCATAACCTTATCATACGCGGTATCAAAGCCCGGAGGCAGGTTGTCCTTGTCTATCATGGAGGGAAGCAATGAAAATACGAGTGCCTCTTGCTCGGTTAAATTAAGTGGATATAGAAAGAACTTCCCCATAAAACGGTATCCGGTTCCCCTGCCCTCATTAGTCACTGGAGCTATGAGGCTTAAGATATCCATGTCCCTATAGATGGTCCGAATATTCACATCGCATTTGAGCGCTAGGTCCGATGCAGAAATTCCTGGATTTGCCTGAATGGCGTTGATAATGTTGAAGATTCGAATGACTTTGTCGATCATGGGAGATCTCCTCATTTACTGGATTCTTATGAGGATTATGATTCGACAAAATCCAGCTTTTCCCTGCTCGTGCTGTTATTGAGCATGTAAAGACTACTGCTTATTTAATGCCTTACAAACTCAAGCCCCGCTTCTTAGGAAGCGAGGCTGCTTACACATAATAACGTCTTAGACTCTTCAGCAGAGGCTGTTTTACTCATTGTCATGTCCTAAATCTCCAGCAATGACAAGAACTTTTATACAGTTCTCACCATTAAATCCCCATTCAACTGCCCGAAACTGATCGTAAAATTTCTGGCATTGAAGGCCTGCACGATTTTATTGAGATGCCACCACCATTCATCTTCGGGTTTATTCGAAATTTGAAAGTCATGGATTGTTCTCATTTTTTCATAAAAGGCTTGGGCATTCGAAATGAGAATCAGATCATAACGCGTAACTTCGTTCTTATCATTATCAGAAAGTTCATGGAAATATTGATGAATTTTACTCCTCATATGGAGCATTTCAATCATCTCAAAAGCACTTGTTTCGAGGTCCCTGACATCCATCCCGTATTGTTGAATATCGGACTGTTTAACCATGTTGGAGCACCTCCTTAATCGTGCCGAGATATTGATATCCGAACTCCGGATTTAAGTACCCTGAATATGAATCGGGTGGGAACAACGTCTCCATAATCCCATTCTCTCCAACAATGATATCTTCTTCTTTGATCTATCGGGCAACCTCGGCGACAAAACCTGCATTTCCAAGGTAATTGGAAATGCAGGTTTCGAAGTGAGATGGAGATTATGAACCTATCATAGACCAACTGTTAAATTCAATTGGTAAACGTGAGTTATTCCCGATTTGTCGACAATCGTAACGGTCAATTGGTTCAATCCGGTCGTAATACCGCTAGCTCTTACATAAACGGATTTGGAATTCGATTGGGCAATTATCGTCCCTCCCTTCTTCACTGTAATGGAGGCTATCTTATACGTTGTATCAGGACGGATCCTGAGACCTAGAAAATCAACCCAACTCTCCACACTGCTAGAGTAAATATTATTGGAACCATAGATAACTTCTCCGGGTGAGTATCTACTGGAAAAATGCGTCGAAAGATCAAAGCTGTTTATTGTTTTGGAGGCATAGACGATCAGTTCTTTTTCGTAAGACAAGTTGCCGTCCGTCACTCTGACACGAATTAAATTGACGGATTGATTTGCATTGAAAGAACTGGTCGTAATCAGCTGGTTACCCACGATAGTGAATTTCGCATTATCATTGCTACCCGCACCACCGACTAACGTGTAAGTAAGCGAGTTTACGCTCGAACCCGTTGCACTTAAAATACCAACAACTGTTCCTGCAGGGACATTATCGAACATGTTGTTCGAAGACAACAAGATATCATTTGGCGGCTGTTGAATCGGCGCCCATTTTGCATACAGCGTTCTATCGGCGGTAATCGGGAATTGGTAGCCTGCCGCATAATTCTCTCCATTTCCATCCGGTTGTGAGTTCCAACCGATAAACGTATACCCCGTTTTTAACAAGCTGCCGTTACCTTGTACCGTCACATTCGTGCTGGTTGGATGAATGGTACCTGTAGGAACAAAACCATCAGTGTGGCCATTGCCGTTGTAAGTAACAGTATATGAAATCACCCATTGAGCGTATAAAGTTGTATCTCCTGTTGGCGTAAATATGTCACCTACCGAATAATCCGTTCCATTTCCGTCTTTCATTGTATTCCAACCGACAAATATGTGCTGTGACTTCGTAAGGGTTCCATAGGTGGCAGCAGTGACGGATGTCCCAAAATTGTAGATAACAGCCAATGGTACAGTACCGCCATTGCTGTCGTTACCGTCATAAGTGACCGTGATAGTTTGGTTCGCCCATTTTGCATACACGTTTGTATTGGCCCTGATCTTAGTCCCGGCATCGAACGAAACGCTCAATCCGCTGTCTGTGTACCAACCTGCAAAGTTGAATCCAGTCTTCGTAAGAGTAGGCAGCACTACAGTCGAATCGTAGTTCACCGTTTGATCAGGCACCGTGGTACCGTTATCGGTGTTGAAGCTCACTGTGTACGTAGTACCCGTCCACATCGCGTACAGCGTGATATCTTCGGAGATCGTGAAGCTGCCGCTGCCAGCGGTATAGGTGGTGCCACTGCCGTTAGCCTGCGTATTCCAG